>SWCH01002934.1_pt1 | contig 40345 bp, 36 predicted proteins | sample 4690051 | NCBI WGS metagenome assembly SWCH01 (sample SAMN10267282, study PRJNA491770) | bioreactor metagenome | isolation source: DHS bioreactor inoculated with | place: Japan: off Shimokita Peninsula | reverse complement strand
AAAAAAACAAGTATTTGGAAGATAAAGAAAAAAATATCGATGTTATTTTTGTGGGAACGATGACTTGGAAACCGAATACAGATGCTGTAAATTGGTTTTATAAAAATATTTTTCCAATTATTAAATTAAGAAAACCAGAGATTAAAATTAAGATTATTGGTAAGAATGCCCAGTCAAAACTTAACATTTTAGAAAAAAATATTGAAATTATTGATTTTGTTCCAAACTTAGATAATGAATATCATTCAGCAAAAGTATTTATTAATCCGTCTATTTCAGGTGGTGGAATAAAAGTCAAACTGATGGAAGCTGCTGCATTTGGTTTCCCAATTATTTCGACAAGCCAGGGAATTTCTGGTTTTAATAACAGCATTAAAGAAAATTTGATCGTTGCGGACAAACCAAGTGAGTTTGCAAACTCAATAGGCAAATTAATTGATCAAATTGATCTGCGTGAAGAATTCAGTAGAAAAATCTTTGATTATGCCCAAAAAAAATTTAATTGTGTTGAAAATCAAAAAAAATGGAAAGAAGATATGGAAATATTACTATGACATACAAAGCAAAAAAGTACTATCAAGATAAAACAATAGCAGATAATTACTTTGAAAAGAGGTTTAAAAATATTCCTGGAATAATCAACCATTTTTTGGAAAAAACTTTTTTAATAAACTCAATCAAGAATTTAGAAATAAACTCAGCATTAGATGTTGCGTGTGGAACTGGCCGAATGACAAAAGAATTGTTATCTCAAAACATCTCGAAAGTAACAGGTGTGGATATATCACAAGAAATGCTTGTAAATGCAAAAAAATATTGCGGTATAGAAGAAGGAATAACCTTTCAATTGGAAGATGCCACAGATTTATCATTCAAAGATAAATCATTTGATTTATGTATAACTTTTCGTTTTTTAGATCATCTTCCTGAGGAAGATAAATTGAATGCTCTAAAAGAGATGATTCGTTGCTCAAAAAAATATGTAGTCTTTACTATGGCTAATGTAAATTTTTGGACAACTATTGCGAGAAATTTCAGGAAATTACTCAATAAAAAGTATTATGAAGGTTATCTGGTAGATGAAGCAAAAATTAAAAAATTTTTGGAATTAAATAACATGAATGTAATTAAATGTTCATTAAAATTCCCCATTTTATCAATGGAAACCTTGTATTTTTGTGAGAAAAATTAGAATAATGAATTTTCCATTGATTACAATCGGAATTCCAGTAATGCCTCAAAGAGAAAAATATATCGATCAATGTATAAATAGTATTGTTAATCAAAACTACAAAGAGGAAATTGAGGTGATTGTAGCTCAACATCCTGGTTTTCAATATACTTTAAAGTTGTCTGAAATTCCATCTAATTTGATAATCAAGAAGATTGATTCTGGTAAATCCTTGTCCAAAAAAAGGAATGACATAATTGCCAAATCGAACGGGGATTATATAATTTTCATAGATGATGATGTTGTGGTTGAGTCAGATTGGCTAATAATCTTATCAAATGAGTTTTTAAAAAATGATTATGATATTTTTTGGGGGCCAGCTAGGCCTATATATGAAAAGAATTTTCCTGAAAAGTTAGATCCTTTTGAAATGTTAATTGGAGGTTTTCACTACAATAGAAAAGGTGAATTAAAGAGAAAAGGTTTAATTGGATGTAATTTTGGATTCAAGAAAAAGATTAATCATAAACGAGGAAGATTTATTGAGGATTTAGGTAGGGGAGGATTAACCGTTCAGGATGGTGAAGAAACATTGTTTATCGCGGAAGCTATAAATCCGAAGATGGGTTTCATAAAAAAAGCTGTGGTTAACCATTATGTCCAGTCTGAAAGGGTTAATTTTTGTTACATTATAAAAAATAGGTGTTCAAATGTCAAAGCGAGAATTTTTATTAACTATATTATTGGAGGTAATAATAAAGATTACTTATATTCAAGAATAAAGGACTTTGTTATAGCATTAAAACCAAACAAAAGTATATTAATGTCATTATTCTTACAATCTTGTGTATTATTTTCAACAATTTACTTTTTAGTTATATTTTCTAATAAAAATAACATACCAGAAATTGATTAGGATGAATATTTTAATAATTACTCCTGCAGGAAAAATTAATGGGACAGCTAAAACTTTTAATACCTGGATTAAAATCCTACATTCCAAACATCATAAGGTTTTTCTATTATCTGAGGTTGGAAATTTGGCAAAATGGACAGAAAATTTTTGCGAAAAACAATTATTTTTTGAACTTGATAGATTTGAGCCATCTGTAAAAAGGCTCCTCCAAATCATCAAAATTGTGAATCGACACAGGATTGATGTTATTTGGGGAGTAGGGACTACTAGTAGTCTTATTGGATCAATAACGGGGCTAATTTGTAGAAAAAAGTACATAAACATATTGAATGTTTCTCCAAGAAATCATGTATGGCCTCCTAATCCAAAATGGAAATTTCCAAATATTGGCCATATTATCACAGTTTCTGAAAAGTTTTCTGAAGTATTAATTAAAGATAGTGGGATAAATAAAGAGAATATTCATTTTGTTCCAGCACAATTTGACTTGGATGAACTGAAACCAGTATTTCCAGAATTTGTAAATAAAAATCAAAGATTGATTATTTCATTATTCAGAAGGTTTGATAAACAAAAATCTCTTGGGGTAATATCATTCCTCGAATATATTCAAGAAAATAGAAAACAGTTAGCTCATTGCAAATTTAATTTCTTTGGCGCAGGAGACAATGAGTTACAAATAACGCAATTGGTGCAAAATCTTTCAACTTCGGGAATTGAAATCAACAATTGGGGTTTTGTCAAAGATGTTCAAAATGAGATGGTGAAATCTGATATCGTTATCGGATCTGAAAGAGTAGCTATAGAAGCAATATTATGTGGGCGACCTGTTTGTATTTTAGGGGAATTTGGATTAATTAACTTTGTTACACCAGGCAATTTAAATATATTTATGAATGACAATTTTTCTGGCCTTGTATTTTCAAGAAGTAATTATTTAGAAGAAAATAACATTATTAAGTATTTTTCTAATTATGAAGAATTATTGGCCATTTGCAATCCTCAACATTGTTATCAAGAAATTGCAAAAAAATACAACGCAGAAAATGGAATTCAAGAACTGATTTATCTATGTCAATCGGATATTTTTCCAAAAAATAGGATTATTTATATTCTAAGAGTTATTAAAGCAATAATTACTATGTATTTCTCCAAGTTTCGAATAGGATTTAGTAAATCTAAGAACAACAATTAACCATAGTTCCCTTTATTTTCAATAGACACTTATAAATCAATATAGGACAAATTATAAAAATTAAATTTTTTCTATTTCAATTTAAGGAAAAATGTTTTTTTGACAACAAAAAAATATAAATTGAGAGAATTTAAATGAAAATTTTCGTAATAGTTGGTAGATATCCACCAGTTTTTGGAGGAGCTACGCCAACCTTAATAACTCTATTTTCAGAGATGGTTAGAAGAGGTCATGAAGTAGAGTTTATTACTCCTAAATATTCTACCGATCACCCAGCAAAAGAGTTTCATAATGGTATAAATGTTACAAGAATCTCTCCTGGAATTACTAATAGTTGGAGTGGGATTAAGTTCACTATTAATTCAATAAATTACATTATAAAAAATAAAATTTCTGCTGACGTAATTATAGACACAATGCCATATGGTTTATCAATGCCTTTTTTTCAAATTTATGCAAAATTGAAAAGGATTCCTTTGGTCGCCCGATTAACCCAGGTTGGTACAAATGAACCTGAGGCTGCTTTAAAAGGGAAATCTGGAAAATTATTAAGGAATTTTGTAGAAAATTACGATTATACGATATGCATCTCATCCGCATTAGAAAAAATATGCCAAAATGCAAACCTTAATCCATCAAAATTTGGAAAAATCCATAATGCAGTTGACACAGAAAAATTTTCTCCGTGTAAATCGATTAAGATGAAAGATCAATTAAAAAATCAGCTTCTTTCTAATGCCAATAGGCCAATAATACTAGTCCCTGGATCAATTTCACCGAGGAAACGTTCTCATTTAGCTTTGGATGCATGGGCGATTTTAAAGAAAAAATTTCTAATCCACGGAACACTGGTGTTTGTTGGTCCATTATCAAGCACAGGACAGAATTTTGACTATAAATATGTCAATATGATTATGGATAGAACAAAAAAATATGAGCTTCAGGATTCCGTGATTTTTACAGATTATAAAAAGAACATTGATGAATTTTATAAAATTTCTGACTTGCTTCTATTTGTTTCGTCTCGTGAAGGGCTTCCAAATGTTATTTTAGAAGGGATGTCTTGTGGCTTACCTGTAGTTAGCACAAGGATTATCAATATTACAGATGATATTTTCAGTGATGGCGTAGAAGGTTTCTATACTAGTGATAACCCAAGCGAAATAGCTGACAGAATATTATGCATTTTGAATAATCAGCAGTTGAAAAAAAGCATGTCAGATGCAAGTCTTATTACAATTAATAAAAAGTTCTCTTTAAAAATTATTGCAGATGAAACAGAAAAACTATTAAACAGGTTGGTAAATAAAAATCAGATCTAAAAAATGGGAGTATATGATGAAGAGATTATGGAAAATAATTAACTGGGTTATTTACCATTATTTTGCTCAGTTTCTTCCAGGATTAAGCTTGCCATTTGGAAAAATTTCTAAAAAGATTAGATACATTCTTGTCAAACAAATTTTCAAAAAATGTGGGAAAAATGTAAACGTAGAACGAAAAGCGTATTTCCAAAATGGGTTTAATGTAGAAATTGGAGATAATTCGGGAATTGGAGTAAATGCATGGATTTCAAATAATACAATCATTGGGTCAAATGTGTTGATGGGGCCAGATGTAGTTATTTTTTCTGGTTCTCATAAATTCAAGAGTAAAAATAAATTTATTAATCAGCAGGGTTATGATATTCCAAATCCTGTTGTTATAGAAAATGATGTATGGATTGGTACAAGAGTAATTATCATGCCGGGAATTAGGATATCTACAGGTGCAGTGATAGGTGCTGGAAGTATCGTAACAAAAAATGTTGAGCCATATTCTATAGTTGCCGGCAATCCAGCAAGGGTTATAGGGTATCGAAAATAATAATGTTTGATATAAATTTGTATCTCAAAAATAATGGTGAAAAAATTTTCAACGATAACATCAATGATTGTAAATATGCAATTAAATGTCAAAAAAATACTGGAAATATTTATTTTTGTTCTAGAAGAACAAAAGAAGGGAAAATTATTGATGAAATTGTTTTAAAACATTATCACAATAGTGAAACTCCATACTTGGAGTATTCATTTGCTATTGATAAGGAAGAGTCTTTTTTACAGGAAACAAATATTAGAATCCCAAATTATATTTTTTTGGATAATTCTAATATGGTTGTTGTTTCAAGGTTTATAAAAGATAGTATTTCATTAGAAAAAATCTTGCTATCAAAAAGGCTGATTTATAATAACAACGTAAATATAAATTTGTTTAGACTTGCAGGTAAATGGCTTGCTCATTTTCATAAAATAACTCAATCAGATTCATTATTAACAATAAACAATGATAATTTCACAAATGATTTACGGGAAAAATGGTTATTAAATTTTCAAGGACATGAGCCATTAAAAAGCAAATTTATTAAGATCTCAAAACAAATATTTTCCAATGGTCACAGGACAATAATCCCTTCATTAATGCATCGAGAGTATGGGCCAGGAAATATTCTAATCGATGGTAAAAATCTATATGGTATTGATTTTGGAAATAGAGAATTGGCTTTTCCATATGATGATATTACTTATTTTATTATTGCATGTGCTACCTTGAATTATTTACCAAAACACCTGTTATATAAAAAGTTATCCTTATTCGATAATGAAATTAATGAATTTATTTATGGGTATCTAGATCATTATCCTTTTACTAATATTGATCCATTATCGGATAAATTATTTATTTTATTTTTATGGAAAAACTTAATCCGAAGAATTTCTGGAAAATTATCCAAGGTAAAAAGATTACCACCTCCATATAATTATTTTGGAAAATTCTACGTAACAAATTTATATAATACCTTAGAATCAAAATTATTATCACGGTTCTAAATATTAATTATAATGCTTTAGTTTCTGTCAAAAATTATAGTTTCAAAATCGTATCATTGTTACAAATAAAAAGGCTAAAATCGCTCAGTTACTTCTTGTGATTATGAAGATATTAGTAATAACTCGAAATTATCCAACTATTAAGAATCCAGTCAACGGGATTTTTATCCATAGAATATATAAAAATTTAGCTTCACAAATAGATCTAAATGTTATTTTACTCACTCCTCATTTCAGTTTACCTAAAATAGATTCTTGCAATTGCCTTGAAGGAGTAAAAATTACTACAATTCGATATTTTCGACCAAGGGGAAGAATTTTTAATTCAATTGAGGGTTTATTTGCACTTAGTTCTATTGGTATTATCTTGAAAAATTTTTCTGAAGTTGATTTCCTCCATGGTCATTGGCAGGTTGAAACTGGACCGATTTGTTTGCTCCTATCGAAAATTAAAAAAACGCCATTTATTATTTCTGTTAGAGGGGGTAATATATTTTCCAAATCAAAAATATCATTATATGGAATAATTTCGAAAATTATATTTAATAATGCTGATGTTATTCACACGCATGGTAATAATATATCTGATTACTTAACAGAAAAATATCAAGTTAATAAAAGAAAAATTATATTTATTCCAAATATTATTTTTGATGAAATTGATCATAATGAATTTTGTAAAAAGAAAAAAGAATTTAGACAAAGAATCGAAATATTATTTATTGGAATTGATAGTAAAAGAAAAGGATTAAGAGACGCAATATTAGCAATGAGTAATATAAATAATGAAAAAGTTAAATTGTTAGCCATCACTGATCAAAAGTCTTCGTTCTATAAAGAAAATATTAAACCCTTAATCAGTGAAAAGAAAAACATTAATGTTATTAGCCCTGTAAAATCTAATCTTATACCCTGTTTTTATCAAAATTCTGATATTTTTATTTTTCCTTCCTTTAATGAAGGTGTTCCCAATGTTCTTATAGAAGCAATGATGATGGGATGTTTCATTATCTGTTATGACATACCAGGAATCAAAGGAATCATAAAACATGGAGTCAATGGTAGACTTGTAGAGCCTGGAAACATAAGTGGATTATCTGAAGAAATCGAATGGTTTTTAGAAAACATAAATTCTGAAGAAATATTACATTACCAAGAATATAATTTTGATTTTATAAAAACATATTATGAACCCAAAAAAATTCACAAAGCCTATTTAAGCATGTATAAAAGTTTGAATCAGAAAAAAAAATATGTTTGTTAGATTACTTGAAAACCCATTTACAATATTATTGCTTCCAGTTGCAATAATTTTTTCAATAATTATTTATAAAAAACCAGTTATAGGAATTTATATTTCAACCTTTCTGATTCCTTTTGAAGACCTCACATCTTTATCAAGTAATTTAACAATAATAAAAATTTCATTAGCTTATACTTTTATAGTATGGATAGTAAAGGTAATTATTTCTCATAAAAGGATTTTGATTAATCAAGTTGGATTTATTATCCTCTTCTGTTTTTGGAGTATTTTATCACTGGGGTGGAGTTACAATTTAAGTCGTTCTATTGACTATTTATCCACTTTTTTACAACTCATTCTCCTTTTAATTTTGGTGATAAATCTATTAAGGAAGAAGCAGAATATTGAGCACGTGATGATGATTTTTATAATTGCTTGTTTTTTTGCTGCAATAATTTCTTTAATTCAATTAGCTATTGGGGTTGAATTCTCACAAAGCCGCGCGTCCTTATTTGAAGGTCAAAATCCAAACGGTTTTTCCAGGAGTTTGGGTATCGGATTATTATTGATTGCTTATTTCTTATTTAATTATTCATCAAAAAAATCGATCCTCCTTTTTATTTCTGGTGCATTTTTATTAATGGCAATTATCTTCGCGCAATCTAAAGGCACTATTGTTTCCTTAATTGCATCTTTATTTTTCTTGTTAATTTTTTCAAAATCACACAATAAATATCTCATCATAATAATGGTTATTGCTTCTAGTTTTGGTATTTATTTAATATTTCCAGAATTAATGAATAATTTCGTAATTCCCAGAATTTCATTATTAATCTATGATCCCATATCTTCTTTAACTGGACGAGATTTAATTTGGAAAATAGGATATGAGATGATAAAAGATAACCCAATAATTGGTGTAGGTTTTGGTAATTTTACAGCGATTTATGGGTTTTATTCATTACAGTATAGAGGTTGGTATGCTGAAACAGATCCGCATAGTGTTTTTGTGGCTATTCAAGCAGAGCTGGGATTAATTGGATCAGTAATTTTTGTTTTATTTTTGTTTTCGATTATTAGAAGATCTTATTCAGTAAATTTTTCTCAATTTTCACAAAGAATTTGGGTTTTATCTTTGCTTTTATACTTATTTATTGGCTCAATTTCCACGAGTGTACACTATTCTAAGTATTATTGGTTGGCTTTTGGAATTATTATTTCCTTTATAAACCTTGAAGAATTTTGCTTATCCCATGTAAAAGTTAATAGAAGAAAAAAGAATTTTGTAAGGAAAAATGTTTTTGAGCAAATTACGTAGCTTATTCTTAAATGAAATTTATCGGAAAAGCGCTAATGGTTCCATAAAAAGATTATTAAAGGACCAAAAGCATAGCCCAGATGAGCATCGTAAATGGCAAATGGAATCTTTATCTGAAACATTGGTTCAAGCCCAAAAAGTTCCATATTACTATAAGTATTTGGAGGGGATAGAAGTTTACTCATATCCTGAACAAATATTGAGAGAATTACCAATATTAGAGAAAAGAAATGTTTTGGAATTAGGTGATCAATTAATTAATCATGAGTTCAAAGTAAGGGGAATAGGTACTACCAGCGGTTCAACAGGCATCGGATTAAAATTTTTCTACGATGATTACATGCTGAATAATTCAGAAGTGCTAACCAGATATTACCGGAGTTGGTACAATGTGGGGGTAGGAGATAGAGGATTAAAGATTTGGGGAAGGCCATTAAGAGGAATCAAGAACAAACTTCACTCAAACATTTCCAATTTGCTAAGAGGATTTAAGACCATTGATCCTTGGAATTTAACTCCTGAAAATATTGCCAAAAATTGGAAAGAAATCATTGAATTTAATCCAGAGTATGTTTATGGTTATGCAACTTCAATCGCGGCCTTATCAAAATGGGTGAAAGCAAACTCTTTGCAGGAAAAAGCCCACAAAATGAGCCTTAAAGTAATTATTAGCACTGCGGAAACCTTATTCGCTAGTGATAAAAAAGTCATCAAAGAAGTCTTTGGTTGCCCTGTTGTTGAAGAATATGGGGCCGCTGAAGTGTCAATAATTGCATTTGAATGTCCTGAAGGAAATTTGCATATTTCCACTAGTAGTCTTTACTTAGAATGCGTTGACGATAATGGGAACTTATTACCGCTTGATACACCTGGTCATATTTTGGTGACTTCGTTTGTAAATAAAGTTCAACCATTAATACGTTATCGAATTGGGGATTATGGGACCTTACTATCAGCCCATTGCGCTTGCGGTCGGGGTATGCCTATTATGAAATTGAATGGGGCTAAAATTATTGAAATGATAAAAACCGAAAACGGGAGAATATTTTCAGCTGAAATACTTGACTATATTAATTTGGCTTTATTAAAAGACAAAAATTTTGGAATAAAACAGTTCAGAGTGACCCAAAAAACCCTGAAAAAATTTGAAATTGAGGTTGTACCTGCAAGTAATTATAGTTCAGAAAGTAAGAGTAAATTTACAAATTTATTTATGGAACAAATAGGAGATAATAATTTATCAATAATTTATATCGAAAAGGATAAAATTCAACCTATGCCGAATGGAAAATTATTGTATTTTAAATCTGAAATAGTTTGACCAAAATAAACCTTACAATGACACCAACACTCGATATACTTTTTATAACTTCAGCTCATCCGCCTTTTGATCCCAGAATCTATCATAAGATGTTTTTATCTGTAAAAAAATTCAAATATTCCGTGAAAATTCTTCTTATTGATAAAAAGGATTTATCAAATATTGATAATGATTTTTTGTCGATAAAGTCTCCAAGAATAAAATTTTCAAGATTAATTTCAAATTTTCTCTTGGTTAAAAAAAGTATTTTATTAAAACCAAAATTAGTAATTTTCTTTGATCCTGATTTACTCCCATTTATGTTATTTCATAAATTATTTTCTGGATCTAAAGTGATATACGATAATCACGAAGATTATCCTAACTTTATTATGGAAAATCACAGGTTTCCCTTGTTTTTGAGGATTATTATTAGATTTTTCTATGTATTTTTTGAAAAAATTGGTTTTTTACTTTTCGACCAATTAACATATGCAGATCAATTTACTCCTGATTATTACAAAAAAATCCCTGATGAACGAATAACTATCCTGCATAATTATCCAATTATTAGTAATTATGAAAAACGAGAAAAGATTTATGATGTTATTTTTCCTGGATCGTTGGATTTGTGTTACAAGAGAATCCTTAATATTATTGATGAATGTGAAAAAATTGAATGTCTAAATTTAAAAATATTGGTTATAGGTAGAAATGTTTCGATTAGAATTCAGGATGAAATTAATGATTATTCAAAGCACTTAAAAAGAAATTCTTTGATCTTTCTTATGGATAAAACGTATGATGAAGTGCAAAATTACATTGAAATGTCAAAAATTGGTATTACTCCATTAGCTCCAATAAAAAAAATGGAAAACAATATTCCAACAAAAATGTTTGAGTATTTAATGCACTCAATTCCTCAGCTTGCAAGTGACCTTAAGCCAATTTCTTATTATTTACATCAAACCCAAAGTGGATATTGTGTTCCTGAAAAAGATTTTGCAAAGTTATATGCCCAAAAAATTTATGAAATCTTACGTAATTATGATTCATTTCTTAAATTTGCGATCAGTGATAAAAATACCTTAAATGAATTATGGAATTGGGAAAACGAAGAAGAAATTCTCAAAAGTTTATTAGAAAATATTCTTGGTACGAAACAAAGAAATAATGGATTTGAACCTGAATAATAACATTGTGTTTGTTGGTGATGTTTTTTTATCTAATGCTCTGAAAGATAAATCAATGGCATTAAACAGGGTTAAAGAATGTGTTGGTCAGTGTATGGTTTTTGTATGTAATTTTGAGGGTGTTCTATTCTCAGCAAACCATAGAGATAACAGAAATTCCATTTTATTCATGGAAGAGAATTATTTAGATTTACTGAAATTAGGTGAAATTAACATCTTAAGTTTGGCTAATAATCATATTTCTGACATGGGGGAAATTGGTTTATTAAAGACAATTAAATTATTGAAAAAAAAAGGGTTCCACACATTAGGAGCTGGGCAAAATTTAAATGAAGCAATCTGCCCAGTAAGGGTTACTGTTGAAGGGAAAAAAATATCTTTTGTTTCTTTCTCAAGTAATAACCCAAATGTTGGCTCAATAAGTGCGACAATTTCATCACCAGGGGTAGCACCGTTAATCAGAGAATTGGTTATCGATAATATAAAAAAAGAAAAAGAATATTGTGATGAGTTGTTTTTAATCTTACATTGGGGCAGGGAACACACATGGTATCCTGAACCTGAACAGGTAAAATTGTCTAAAGAATTCCTCGAAAATGGAGCAGATTATATTATTGGGCATCATCCTCATTTTGTTCAAGGTTCAATATTAACAGGCAACAAAAAAACTTGGTTTAGTCTAGGTAATTTTATTTTCCCCCCATACCAAAAGATAGATGGTTCAACATACAAATGGAGTAAATCACATAGATCAAGTTTAATTTTGAGTTTTAATCATGAAAATGACAAAATTTCAATAAACGAATTCTTTTGTAAAATTGGAGAAGTAGATGGTATTCCCAGAAAAATGAACAAAACTGAATTAGGGAAAATCCTTCTGAAAATAAAAAAAATAAACAATTTGCTCGAAAACCAACATATTTATTCAAGAAAATATAAAAATTTGTACAAAATGGATTTATTCTTTTATTACATGGTTAGATTATTTTCATCAAGCTTCCTTGATTTACAAAAATCAATTTTTTGGAGATATAAAAATAAGAACTCTAAATAAATTTTGGTTCGATTTGGTTATAAACTCAGCTTTTAATGAAATCAAGAAAATACAATCATTATCTAGTAATGATTTTTGTGATTGGCAAAATAAACGAAAATGGGAAATTGCTCGGTTTCATTACAATAATAATAAATTTTATAAGGATAAAATTGGTCGAAAATTTCCTGATGATTGGCATGATTTGCCAATTTTAGAGAAAAAGGATTATCAACAAGCTTTAGAAAATTTATTATCTACAGGTTTTTCACGGAAAAACACATATATTTCTAGCACTTCAGGTTCTTCTGGTCATCCGTTCTATTTTGCAAAAAATAAAGAAGCTCATGCAATGACATGGGCATTGGTCAAAAGCAGATATAATTTCCATCAAATTAAAATAAGTTCAAAACAAGCCAGGTTTTATGGTATACCTCTAGAGTTCAAAAGTAAATCAAAAGAATTACTTAAAGATTTATTGTTAAATAGGGTGCGTTTTCCTGTTTATGACTTGTCAGAAAACACCTTAATAAAGTTTATGGAGAAGTTTAAAAAAATTAAATTTGATTACATTTATGGTTATACAAATTCGTTGGTTTTATTTGCAAAATTTTTGTTAAAAAATGGAATTATCTTAAAGGATATTTGTCCTTCACTGAGATTATGTATCGCTACATCAGAGATGGTTTTTGAAAACGATAAAAAAACCCTAATTGAAGGGTTTGGTATACCTTTAGTGAATGAATATGGAGTTTCCGAGGTTGGTGGTATTACGGCCTTCGAAGATTCAAAAGGAAATTGGATTTTATCACCTGAGACTCAATTTTTTGAAGTTCTAGATGATAATAATAACCCTGCTAAAGGAAATGATATTGGCAATATTGTTATTACTGATTTACACAATAAAGCAATGCCATTTATTCGCTATAAAGTTGGAGATATTGGTGTTATATCTGATATTATAATTAATGATAAGTATCCAGTTTTGAAAAAATTAAATGGAAGAACAAATGATAATATTTTGTTACCGAGTGGGAAAGTAGCTCCTGGTTTGACATTTTATTATATTTCTAGATCAATTTTAGAATCCTCAGGTGTATTGAAGGAATTCATTATTAGACAAGTTGCTATCAATTCTTTTGTTTTCGAAGTTGTATCAGATCGTGAATTAAATAATATGGAAATTGAAAATCTTAAAAAGAAAATGGAATTGTATTTAGAACCAGGCCTTAGTCTAAAGGTAAATCATGTTCAGAAAATTATTAGAGAACCTTCAGGTAAAACAAAACATTTTTTTTCAGAATTAAATGTATGAGTGTTGTTCAACCTATTGTCAATTCTACCTAAATTATTGAAAAATCAAATCAAAAAAATCCGTATCGAACCGCATATTTGCCGGTCTATTAATGTAGTGGTAGAAACAGTTAAAGAATTCCTAGTACGAAAGCTGAAAAATTCAAATTTATAAATTTGAACATTTAAAAATAATTTTTGCTTTATGAATATTTGTAACTGTTTTGAATATCCTGATAATAAGTAATTCTTAAGTATATAAACTATGAAAGAATATTCTTGAATAATAAAGTTTCCACTATAATACCTATCCGTAACGAATCCGTTTACATCAAAAAATGTTTGGATTCAGTTTACAGTCAGGTCAATTTGGATGGTTATGAATTGGAAGTTATCATTGTCGATGGTCTTTCCACAGACAATACGAGAGGTATTGTAAAGGAGTATCAAAAACATCATTCCAACCTGATCCTGCTCGCAAATCCAGGTTGTATTGTTCCCATGGGTATGAATCGTGCGTATGAAATAGCCAATGGGGGCATCATCATTCGCGTGGATGGCCACTGTGAAATTGCTCCTGATTATGTCAGCAATTGCATTCACCATCTGAGTGAAACAAACGCAGTTGGGGTCGGCGGGCCCATGTTGACCATCGGAGAAACACCATTATCCGAAACTATTGCAATCGCTATGAGTTCTGTGTTTGGTGTTGGTAATTCGTATTTTCGCACAATGCAGGGCAAAACCATGTTTGTGGATAGTGTTCCTTTCCCTGCTTACACCCGCGAGATCATTGCAAAAGTCGGATTTTACGATGAGGAAATGGTGCGCAACCAGGACGATGAATATAACTACCGCATTCGTGAAGCGGGGGGTAAGCTTTTATTGGCAGCCGATGTGCAATCCAAATACTATAGCCGTGGGTCAATAAAGAAACTCTGGAAGCAATATTTCCAGTATGGCTGCTGGAAGGTACGCGTCCTCCAGAAACATCCCCGTCAAATGAGCTTGCGCCAGTTTGTCCCTCCTGCCTTTGTAGTTTCTTTAATCGTGTCTTTGGTTTTTGCTTTGTTAAATCCTGTTTTTTGGTTAATTTTTTCAGGTATCGGTGGTTTGTATCTGCTGGTAAACCTTCTGGCTTCCATACTGGTAGCCGCAAAAAAAGGCTGGCATCATCTAGTACTTTTGCCCCTGGTCTTTGTCATTCTCCATATCAGCTATGGGCTTGGGTTCCTCGTCGGTTTGGTTAAGTTTGCCAATCGCTGGGGTGATAAAATAGGTAAAGTTCCACCCGGTGTTCCTTTTCAATCTTGATGGAAAAATGAAAATATTTAGAATAATTCCCTGGATCATTCTTTTGGCAGTCATCATTATGCAATCATTTGGTAATGATTTTTTTGTATTAAACATTGGCGTTCTAAATATCACCAAAAAACTCATAGCGAATGAACATAAATTTACGTCGATTTCAGATCACCCCATTAAAAAAGAAAAATTAATCTCCCATGTGAGTTGGATCTACTTTATACAATCGGACACTGATGTGCGAATATTAGATACAGCTAATGTCAGATCCTTAATGAATAGTCCGATCTATGTTCATATGTTGTCTATACTCTATCCTGATAATCTTGTCATGGCAAATTATGCAATCAATCTTTACCCTGAGGATGTTTATACTTACTATTGGTTAATCAATGCATCCGATCCAACTTTACAAAATATCCCTGAAGATGCAGTACAAAAAATTCTTTCAATAAATCCTAATGATGGTTTAGCCTGGCGCTATATGGGTTTGATTCTCACACGTGAAGGAGACATTACCTCCGCCATCGACGCATATATCAATTCTTGCTATAACGGTGATCCTGGTTCTAATGGATGCCTAAATGCAGGGCGCTTATTGGAACAGGAAGGTCACTACGAAGAAGCCATCTATTATTACCGCCTCTCCCGCCATGACTTCATCCGCGCCAACGCTGATCGCCTTGAAGCAGAATTATCCTCACAGAATCCATAAATGAAAAACGTCATCAAATCATGGCTGCCTGTCATTCTCTAGGCAGCTATTATTTTCTTCTTCTCCGCCAACCCCTATTTAGCTCATGGCTCGTAGCTAATGGCTGATAGCAAAAAATACAATATCTCAAGGCTAGATTTCTGAATTGTGGTAAGTTGAATTTATGAAGAAAATCTTAAAAAATTGGTTGCCAGTTATTATTTGGGCTTCAGTTATATTCTTGTTTTCAAGTAATCCGGATCCGTATAGATATTTACCGGAAAGTTGGCGTTCTCTGGTGCCCATTCGTGAGGTCAGCGATTCAAGCCTGGCCGAGTGGATCGGGCAGTTGATGCATTTCCTCGAGTATGCTGTACTGGCATTTCTATTATCACGTGCATTATATTTCACTTTCTCTTCAAAGCTAAGTAATCCCTCGAATCCGAAAGGGTTTTTAAATATTTTTGGGCTTAAAAGCTTAACAGCTCAACAGCTTCTTTCCGTCCTTCTCTCGATGTTGTATGCACTGAGCGACGAAACCCACCAAATTTTTGTACCGGGCAGAGCGTTTCAGGTGATTGATCTGGTGGTGGATTTAGGTGGAATTCTAACCGGTGTCTGGTTATGGAAAAAGGTTCTAAAAAGGGGAACCTAGCTGTTGAGCTGTTAAGCTGTTGAGCTCTTAAGCTCTTAAGCTCTTAAGTTGTTAAGTTATTAAGGGAAAGAATAAAGGATTGAACCGCGAAGACACGAAGACACGAAGAAAAAAGTTTTGAGTTTTGAGTATTGATTTTTGAGGGTTTTTTTAATGGTGATCTATTAATTATAAGCGGTGTCTTTGTTTGAATTTTTTATCCTAGGGGATGCAATCTTTCTTTTTCTTTTTCTTAATAAAACTTTGCGCCTTTGCGTCTTTGCGGTTCAGTTTTTTCCCATTCTTAAAATTTTCCTCGAATCATCGACTTACATAAAAACTCGTATATAATAAATACGGTTGGGGGTCAGACCCCCAGCGAAAAGTTGACAGTTGACAGTTTACAGTTGACAGTTGAAAGCTCAACACTCAACACTCAAACCTTTTTTTCTTTGCGGTTTATTTTTTTAAATCTTAACAGCTTAACAGCTCAACAGCTTAACAGCTACCCAGGGGGAACAAATGGAAGCCCGAGATACCAAACCAAGGAACCAAATACCAGATCAATACCAAATGAGTCCATCTTTTAACAGCTTCCGTAGGACTCCGGATGAACCTACCGGAGCAAAAGCTCATCCGAAGGACCCCGAGGTCACTTTCGAGGGGAAGCTCAACAGCTTTTCTCATAAACTCGAGAACGCCATCCGTCGCACCATCGATATTCTCGTCTCCGTCTTCGGTCTCCTCGTCCTCAGTCCGCTCTTCCTCTATGTCGCCATCCGGCTCAAACGCGATTCACCCGGGCCGGTCTTCTTCCGCGGTCTGCGGGTCGGGCGCTACGGCAAAAACTTTGGCATTCTTAAGTTCCGCAGTATGTATGAGGATGAGAAAAGCTACAATGGCTCGCGCGTCACCGCTGCCGGGGATGTGCGCATCACCCCCTTTGGCAAATACCTGCGCGATACCAAACTGAATGAACTGCCGCAGCTCTGGAACGTGCTGGTGGGCGAGATGAGCCTGGTCGGTCCGCGCCCCGAGGATCCAGTCATCGCCAGCCAATGGCCGGAGGACGTGCGTAAGCTGGTCCTCTCCGTGCGCCCGGGCGTGACCTCGCCGGCTTCGATCATCTACCGCGGGGAAGAGCAGCTCCTGCAGGGTAGCGACCCGATGGAGCAGTACTTCAAGTCGGTGCTGCCCTCCAAGCTGCGGCTTGACCAGTTGTACGTGCGCAACCGCAACCTGCTGACCGATATCGACGTCATCTTCTGGACGGCCATCGCCCTGCTGCCAGCCCTGCGCTCCCGCCAGATTGGCGAAACGAGCCTCTTCTGGGGTCCGGTTGCCACTTTCACCTCGCGCTACGTCTCGTGGTTTGTGATCGATACCTTGGTTGCCTTCACGGCTGCCATCCTGAGCGAGCTCATCTGGCGCACCTCCCTGCCGCTCAACCTGGGAGTGGTCAACGCCATTCTGGTGGCTCTGCTGTTTGGCGTGCTCTTTAGCCTGATCAACACCCTGCTGGGCCTCAACCGCGTTACCTGGTCACGGGCCGCCGCGGGCGATGTCTTTACCCTGGCGCTTTCGGTTGCCATCACCACCGCCGGGCTGGTCCTGCTCAAATTCAACCTGCTGGCCGATCAGATCCTGCCCACGGGCGTGATCATCACCACCGGCTTGCTCAGCTTCATCGGCTTTGTGGGTGTGCGCTACCGTGAGCGTCTCATCACCGGGGCAGCCTCGCGCTGGGTGCGTGCCCGTGGGGCTGCCAACACCATCGCCGAGCGCGTCCTCATCATAGGCGCGGGCGATAATGGGGAGATGGCTCTCTGGATGCTCAACCGGCCCAACCTGGCACGCGCCTTTCGTGTGGTTGGGATTTTGGACGATGACCCGCGCAAACAGGGCACGACGGTCAACGGCGTCCAGGTGATCGGCACCACCGACATGCTGCGGGGGATCCAGGAGTTGGATCTGGGACTGATCGTCTACACCATCCACAACATACAGCCCATCCGGCGTCTGCGACTGATCCAGGAAGCGCGCCGCACTGGGATCCGCACTGTCGTCCTGCCCGATCTGATGTCCCAGCTGGCCAGGCCTGATTCCAGCACCGCGCACCTGCTCCAGGATCACCCGCTCGACACCCCGCTGACCTCCAGCGAAACCACCGCCATCCTGCGTCACCTCTCCCACTTGGCCCAACAAGGCGACCTCACCGGCGTGCAGTCATTGGCTGAGCAATTGATGAATTTGCTTCCTCCTCAGGAGGAATAGCTCTTAAGTTCTTAAGTTCATGAGTTAGTAAGAAAAAAAACAGCGATTAAGCTCTTAAGTTGTTGAGCTATAAAGGGAAAAAAGCAGTAGAATTTAAAAATAGTTATTATTGGAATAAAAAAAGATAATTAATTAAGTAATCTTATTTTTTACTTAGATTTTGCGTCCGATCTTTATAATCACTTAACAGCTTAACAACTTAACAGCTTAACAACTTACCGGAGGTAATCATCATGGCAGAACTCACTACACTTGCATATAAAGATTTATTGGTTTGGCAAAAAAGCCTGGAATTTGCTAATGTAATAATTGAATTATCTGAAAATTTAGACACAGAAAAGAAACATTTTCGCTTGATAGATCAAATTGAAGCATCAGCAATGTCGGTCCCCTTGAATATTGCAGAAGGAAAAGGTCGATACTCAATTAAAGAGTTTCAACACTTCCTAATGTATGCCAGAGGTTCTTTATTCGAAACAATGACCATGATAGAACTATTCAAATTACGTAATTGGATTTCAGAAGATAAATATCATTACCTGATATCAGAAGCAAATCAAATCACAAAAATGATAAACTCATTAAATAAAAACATTGATAGGCAAAAGAGTGCTTAAGTTCATAAGATCATAAGTTCATAAGTTCTTAAGAACTCAACACCTCAACAACTGTTCTCAAGAACTCAATAACTACCAGGGAGATTTCCATGAAAATTCTACTCACAGGTGCAGGTGGATTTATAGGATCAAATCTTGCTAGAAAATTATTATCCACCGAATTCAACCCAACAATCTCTAACGATGTTCTTCCCTCAAGAACTCAAGAACTTAAGAACTTAACAGCTTATATAAGATATAACTCCCGCGCTGACATCGGCCTACTCTCCCTGCTCCCCAAACACGAGCTTGATCGGATGGAACTGGTATTCGGTGACCTGCGCGACCCCTCCGCCATCCTTGCCGCCGCCCGGGGTTGCGACCTGATCTACCACCTGGGCGCCCTGATCTCGATCCCCTACTCCTACGTCCACCCGGTCGAGACCGTGCAGTCCAACGTGCTCGGCACCCTCAACATCCTCGAAGCCGCGAGGCAGCTGGGCATCCCGGTCGTGCACACCTCCACCAGCGAGGTCTACGGCACGGCCCTGCGCGTTCCCATCGACGAGAGCCACCCCTTGCAGGGGCAATCGCCCTACTCCGCCAGCAAGATCGGTGCAGACAAACTGGTCGAAGCCTACCACCGTTCTTTCGAAGTCCCCACCATCACCGTGCGGCCCTTCAACACCTATGGTCCGGGACAATCCGCCCGCGCCGTCATCCCCACCATCATCACCCAGGCCCTCACCCAGGATCACCTCGACCTCGGCTCGCTCGACACCCGCCGCGACTTCACCTACGTCAACGACACCGTCTCCGGCTTCCTCCTCGCCGGCCAGGCCCTCCTAAACGCAGTCCAACCCCTAACCCCTAGCCCCCAACAGCTTAACAGCTCAACAGCTCAACAGCTGGTTTCCGGAGAAACTTTCAATCTTGGAACAGGTTATGAAGTTACAATTGGTCGAGTAACCGAGATTATTCTGCAAATACTCCGGAAACCCGACCTCCCCATCATCCAGGATCCGGCCCGCCTGCGCCCCCAGAACTCCGAAGTCATGCGCCTGCTCAGCGACAACACCAAAGCGCGTGAGTCCCTGGGCTGGATCCCGCAGATCGACCTCGAAACCGGTCTCGAGCGCACCATCGCGTGGATCAGTGATCATCTGGATCGGTATAGAATTGGTACATACGAGCGTTAAAAACTGAACCGCAAAGGCGCAAAGGTTTTTAAGTAAAAGAAAAAGAAAAACTCTTTATTATTATTAATTCCGCACTCCATTATAATAAAACTACATAAATTACCCTTAACCTAACCTTAAAATTCTTCGCCTCTTTCTTTTCTTCCCGAAGGTACCCGATTTGAAAAATCAAGGGTATTCGCGGTTCAATCTCTAAACCTAATCAACCACATACCATGAATCAACCAACAAACCCAAAACCCAACCTTAAAACCCTTCGCGTCTTTGCGTCTTCGCGGTTTAATCTTTAAAGGAGGTGTACCATACACGCCATAATCCTAGCAGGTGGTAAGGGAACTAGATTAGCCCCTTACACAAGAGTTTTTCCCAAACCAATGATGCCCATTGGCGACAAAACCATCCTCGAGATTCTGCTCTATCAGATGAAAGCCGCCGGCATCAACCACGTCACCCTGACCGTCGGGCACATGGCCGGGCTGATGCGCGCCTTCTTCCAGGACGGCTCCCAATACGACCTTGACATCCAATACGCCTACGAAACCACCCCACTCGGCACCGCCGGGCCGTTGGCCAATATAACCCATCTGAAAAATACCTTCCTGGTCGCCAATGGAGATGTACTTTCCCTGTTGCCGATTCGTGATCTGGTGCAGTTCCACAAAGAATCGGATGCCATCTGCACCATCGCCATGCACGAACGCACCGTCAAAATCGACCTGGGTGTCATCGAATTGGATGGTGATCACCAGGTTATCAATTACATCGAAAAACCGACCATCGACTACCGGGTATCCATGGGGTTGTACGTCTTTGAGCCGCGGGTGCTGCAATACATCCCCCAGGGCCAATACCTCGACTTCCCCGACCTGGTCAAAAAACTGCTCGCCGCCGGAGAACGCGTCATCGGCTTCCCCTACGAAGGCTACTGGCAAGACCTCGGCCACCCAGATGATTATGACCAAGCCGTGAATGATTTTGATTCACTCCGACACCTCTTCTTACCAGGTGAAAAAAACTGAACCGCGAAGGCGCAAAGACGCAAAGAAAATTAAGTTAAGAGAAAGATGGCATGCCCCTTGGGTAAAAGAAAAAAAAAGAAAAATTATAATAATTCCACATAATCAACCATATACCCACCTAAAAACCTTCGCGTCTTTCTTTAATTCTTCGCGGTTAAATCACTAATCATAATTAACCACATACTCAAAGGAACAACATGGACTTCGAAAAAATTGCCTCTGATATCATTGACTGCGCTGTCAAAATCCATATTGCTCTTGGCCCAGGTTTACTGGAATCAGTCTATCAAACCTGTCTTGCCTATGATCTCAGACAATTGGGATACAAAGTTGAAACTGAAATCAAACAACCAGTCCAATATAAAGAAATAACCTTCGATCAAGGTTATAGAATAGACATGCTCGTAGAAAACAGTATTATCATAGAAAACAAAACAGTCGACCACATCCTGCCAGTCCACGAAGCACAACTAATCACCTACCTCAAACTACGTGGCTGCTCATTAGGCTTCCTCATTAATTGGAAAGTTAGCCTTCTAAAGAATGGAATCAAACGTAAAGTCAATAATCACCCCTCAGAAAGAAAAAATGAACCGCAAAGCCGCTAAGGCGCAAAGAAATTTAAGTTAAAAGAAAGAAAGAAAAAAGAAAAAAAAGAACCGCTAAGATGCAAAGGCGTAAAGAAAATTAAGTTAAGAGAAAGAAAAGAGAAGAAAAGAGAAGAAAAGAGAAGAAAAATTATAATAATTCCACACTTCCAACCACATACCCACCTTAAAAACTTCGCGTCTTAGCGTCTTCGCGGTTCAATCTTTAAACCCAAATAACCATACACCCTATTATAATAATTCCACACAATCAACCACATACCCACCTTAAAACCTTCGCGTCTTAGCGGCTCGGTGTGCCCCCTTGGGTATTGCGGTTCAATCTTTAATCCCCAGGAGAAACAACAACATGATATGGAAAGTACCTTTAGCAGACTTAGATTACGACACCAATGAAGACAACGCCGTTCTAGCTGTTCTGCATTCCAAATGGCTCACCATGGGAGCAGTCACCGCCCAATTCGAGCACGACTTCTCCCAGCTCACCGGCAGCCCACACTGCCTCTCCGTCTCCAACGCCACCGAAGCTCTGCACCTGGCCTGCGTCGCGCTCGGCATCGGGCCGGGAGATGAAGTCATCGTCCCCTCGTTGACCTTCGTCGCCACCGCTAACGCTGTCCTCTATACCGGTGCCAGCGTGGTTTTCGCCGACATCACCAGCCCTAACGACCTGACCATTTCCCCGCAATCCATCCAAGCCAACATCTCGCCGCGTACCAAAGCCATCATCGTCATGCACTACGCCGGCTATCCCTGCGACATGCCGGCCATCCTCGAGATTGCCCGGCAGCACAACATGCACATCATCGAAGATGCAGCGCATTGTCCGGGTGCGACATTGCAGGGCAAAGCCCTCGGCACCTGGGGTGATATCGGCTGCTTCTCCTTCTTCTCCAACAAAAACCTGGCTACCGGAGAGGGCGGCATGCTCACCACCCATTCGGATGAGATCGCTGCCCGGCTCAAACTGCTGCGCTCGCACGGCATGACCACCCTGACGTATGATCGCCACGCCGGGCACGCCTACACCTACGACGTCGTTGACCTGGGGTACAACTACCGCATCGACGAAATCCGCGCCGCATTGGGAATAGAGCAGCTCAAAAAACTCCCCGCCAACAACCAGCGCCGTCGTGAAATCGTCGCCCACTATCGCGCCCACCTCCCCGCCGAACTCACCATCCCCTTCGACGGTCACCCCGGCATCACCGCCGCCCACATCGCCCCCATCCTCCTCCCCGCAGGACACAACCGCACCGCCTTCCAGGACTATATGAAAGAACACGGCATCCAGACCAGTATCCACTATCCCCCGATCCACACCTTCAGCTACTACAAAGAGCGCTTCCCCGGCCCGCATCACCTGCCGGTCACCGAATCCGTCGGAGCCCGCGAAGTCACCCTGCCCCTCTTCCCGACCATGACAGAAGAACAAATTGATTACCTGATGGAAATTGTTCCATTGGCGTTGAAAGCATCGAAAAGTAGTTGAAGTTCCATATTGAGTTTATTTTAGATACAAATTAAAGACTGAACCGCTAAGGTGGCTTGCCCCCTAGGGTACACGAAGACGCAAAGGTTTTTAGGTAAAAGAAAGAATTGAACCGCAAAGGTGGCATGCCCCCTAGGGTACACGAAGGCACGAAGATTTTTGATTTAAAAGAAAAAAAAAGATTGCATGCCCCTGTGGTATAAAATTCAAACAAAGACACCGATATAATTAATACACATCACTATTATTAAAACTCAAAACTTGCGGAGTACATGTAGCGCAGCGTAATGCCAAAACTCAAAACTTTTTTCTTCGTGTCTTTCTTTTCTTCTTCGCGGTTCAATTTTTAAATCCAATTATCCATACACTTTATTTTATAACCTTAACACCTTAATACCTCATGAACTTAACAACTATTAACTTCATCCTTTACAAATCCCACTTAACTGACCTCTTCACTTTCCTGCAACAACAGAACATTAACTTTCTCGTTCTCAAAGGCTGGGCTTTCATCCCAGATCTCTACCCCGATCCATCCAGTCGTCCCTTCGGGGATGTCGACATCCTCATCCATCCGCAAGACTACCAGATCGCCACATCTTGCATGGCAGAGCTTGGCTACATCAATCAGGTGGGTTCCAATCCACTCGTTCGGTCAGGTTCTAAACCCGCCCACCCTTCTACCAATCCACTCGTACGGTTAGGTTCCAATCCACTCGTACGGGCAGGTTCCCAACCTGCCCACCCCAATCCACAATCCTCTCCTGGCCACATTCCCCTCGAAATCACCTTCAGCCATCCAGCCGGTGTTCACATCGACCTGCACACCCACCTCCTTACGCTCGCCTGGTGGCAAACCGCCTTCCCCCTCGATCTCAACCACGTCTGGCACACCTCCCAACCCTATCAGGATTCCACCGGGTTGGAATTGCAGCGTCTCTCCCCCGAAGTCACCTTTTTGCACCTCTGCCTGCATCTCTTTAACCATGGGATCTTCAATCCTCGCTTCCACAGCTACCTTGATCTTGTCCTGCTGCTACGGAAATATGGCACCAGCATGCAGTGGGATCAGGTGCTCCAGCTCGCCACGGATTGGCACCTGCAAAATATCGTCCTTTGGGTCTCGCAAGTTTTGCAGCGCGATTATAAAACCACCCTCCCCATCAAACTCTCTCCTAAATCCTCTCCTCATTACAAGTATATTCACTCTCAATTTTCTCAATCCTCAATTCTCAACCCTCAATCCTCAACCCTCAATTCTAAACCCTGGTTCTCCTCCTTCCTCCTCCGCCTTGCCCTCATCGACCACCCCACCATCCTTCCCAAACTCCTCTGGAATGCCATCTTCCCCACACAACCTCTGCGCACCGCCATCCACAACCGACCCTGCACCCTCCTCCAACACTGGCAAACCTACACCCGCCGCCTCCTCAAATCTTGACCCCTTTCCCAAAAACCCTATTGACAAATTAGAAAATATATTCTATAATATTCTCAATAAAATTGCACCTTACCAACCGAATAAAGCCTTCAGCCTTCAGCCTTCAGCCTTCAGCCTTCAGCCTTCAGCCTTCAGCCTTCAGCCTTCAGCCTTCAGCTTTCAGCTTTCAGCTTTCAGCCCCCCGAATTGTTCCGAATTGTTTCTAAGATTCAATTCCTCAATGAGACCATAACCTTCCAAAAAATAAAATTAGACTATAATGGATTTAGGATGTAGGATTTAGGATTTAGGATTTAGGATTTAGGATTTAGGATTTAGGATTTAGGGTTTAGGGTTTAGGTGTTAGGCTATCACCTATCAACTGTCCACTGTCCACTTGTCAACCCTCAACCCCAATCACCTTTCGCCTTTCGCCTTTAGCCTTTCAACTGTCAACTGTCCACTGTCCACTTGTCAACCCTCAACCCTCAACCCCAACCGCCTTTCGCCTTTAGCCTTTAGCCTTTCAACTGTCAACTGTCAACTGTCAACTGTCAACTTATATGTCCTTAATAAACTGGAATTCCCTCATCTCCAACACCATCTGGATCCTCGCACTCGCCTGGCTCCTGGCTGTACTCTCCATGGCACTCTGGTCCGCCCGCGAAAACAATCGCAAACTCAGCGTAGAACTCGACCAACCTGGCCGCCAAATGCAGCTTAATCTGGGCGGGATGATCTTTTGTGTGGGCCTCGCGCTCGTCTCAGAAGAACTCTGGCAAATGATCATGCTGATTGCGTTGGGCGTATTGTTCTTTGTCCAGTTGGTAATAGCAGCTCGAACAATGCGAAATTAAATCCATCGCTACCAATCTCAAACGGATAGTCAAATCTAAACAATTTTGACATTATGTGGCATAATACTTGTATCACAGCCGCTATCAGGAGGGATGTTTGCCCGCAGTAAGACGTTGCCCCAGTTTGGGGCTTGATGATGATCAATACACCTGCATGACTTTTGCTACAGAGAGTCATCATTGTTATCGTCTTGCCAAACACAAAGCTGTTCCTCTGGATCATCAATACCAGTTCTGTCTCAATGAAAACCATATCCGCTGCCCCATCTTTCTGAGTGGCGATCGTCTCTTTCCCAAAGCTGTCAAATCCCAGGGGATTACACGCCAGGCTCCCAGAGTCACCCCCGCAAAAACCGCCACCATTCCAAAATCAGCCATCAAATGGATGATTATCTTCGCAGCCTTCCTCATACTGGCACTGACCAGTTGGTGGGTCTTTGCCAAAACCGATATCTTCACCCGCCCGGATCCTCCTGTTCAGGCTTTTGATGATCTGCCACCCGGTGTCACCCCAGGCATTACACACACCTTGCAGGAGTTTGCCCCGAACCAAACCCTGATCTATGCTCTCACAGCAACGGCTTCCGAAACCAATACTCTGCAATCTTCCCAGGCAATTCCTGTCACCGGGCAGGTCAGCCCCACACAAACCGCTACACCGACACCAACCCCAACCCCCTCTCCAACCGCCATTGCTTGTTCACTCCCCGACGGCTGGATCACCTACAATGTCAAATTGTGGGATAACCTGTATTGGCTCAGTCTATCTGTGCGCACATCGGTGGACTATTTGATGGAAGTAAATTGTCTCACCTCACAAATGTTATTGGTGGGGCAGGAAATCTTTTTGCCATATTACCCACCCAAAGCCAGCTTCACACCCACTAAATCTCCAACGCCAACCAGAACCAATCCGCTGCCCACACGTACCTATACTCCCACTCCCACACGAACCTTCACTCTCACAAACACACGTACCTCTACGCCCACAAACACACGCACTTTTACTCCTACCCCCACTTCAACACTAACACACACATCTACACCTGTTGCACCAACCGAAACACCAACTGAAACACCAACAAGTACGCCTATACCTCCCACGAATACACCAACTGAAATACCAACACCTACTCCGACTGAAACACCCACCGAAGAGCCTACAGCTACCCCAACCGATGTCGACAATGGGGGATAAGAAACCTCTCCACACTCAAATACATTAACCATGATGCCGAAAAAAAACCAGCGTCTCCTCACCCAAGCCATTAAAATTGCATTGGGATTACTGCTGCTTTACCTCGCCTTCCGGCGGGTGGATTGGGATGTCCTTCTGGATACGCTCCAGACCGTCTCGGCCTTCTGGCTGGTGATGGCTGTCCTCAGTGTCTTACTCAGTTTGGGATTGAAAGTCTGGCGTTGGGATCTGCTCGTGCGTAATTATCATCTTCGCATACCCTTACTGCGACTCACTTCTGCCTTTTTCCTTGGTCAGGCTGCCAATATTCTGCTGATCATTCGTGGCGGTGAGATTGTACGCGTCACCACAGCCCACCAGTCTGGCAAAGACGATTGGGTCGAGATCACAGCCACCATCGCCATTGAAAAATACCTTGATCTGCTCTGCCTGGTGCTGCTCATGCTGGCCATGGCAACCAACCTGCCTGCTCTGGCACTCGAGACGATGGGCAGCCTTTACCCACTGGTCATCATCATGACAATCCTGCTCTTGCTGCTGGTAATGTTTGGTCCCATGCTCTGGCGAAGATTCTTCCCCGGGGAGAGCAAAACACCCTGGGTGGGAAAAGTCCAGCGTAAACTCGACCAGTTCCTGCAGGCCAGCCTCTGGTTGCGCGATCCACGCAAGTTACTGCCTACTCTTGGGATCACGTTACTCATCTGGGTCGTGATGGTGATCACCAATCGATTTGTCTTTCAATCTCTTGCCATCGATCTTTCCTGGAACGCAGCGGTGTTGGTGCTTATTTTGGTCTATATTGGAGTCTTGCCAGCGCTGATGCCAGGAAACCTGGGACCATTTACTTTTTTTGCCCAACTTGCGCTGATTCCGTTTGCAATTAAAAACGAACTCGCGCTGGCTTTTGCCGTCATTCTCTATGTCATTGTCACCCTGCCACCCTTGCTGATCACTGGATTGCTCATGCTCCTGCCTACTCATCTTAACCCTGAGGTTCCTCATGGCTGAAAGAACTCTCAGTCTGTCGGTAATCGTCCCAGCCAGGGATGCCGAAGGTACCATCGCGGATTGTCTGCGAGCTCTCACTCAACAGCAGGGTTATATCATGGGTCGTGATTACGAAATCATCCTGGTCGATGATGGCTCTCAGGATAAAACTGCTAAAATTGCTGAGGAGTTAGGCGTAAACGTGATTCGTCAACCGAATGCCGGGCCAGCAGCCGCCCGCAATACTGGTGTGGAACATGCTTCGGGCGATCTGGTTTTCTTCACAGATGCCGATTGCATCCCCGCGCCTGATTGGCTGGCGCACATGCTGGAGCTCTTCGCAAATCCGGAAGTCGTGGGTGTCAAAGGGGCATACCTGTGCGCTGAAAATAAGCTGGTACCCCGCTTCGTCCAACAGGAATTCGAGTATAAATACCAATCACTGACAAAACTACCCAATATCGATTTCATCGATACTTACTCGGCAGCTTATCGCAAATCCATCTTCCTTGAAAATGGTGGCTTTGACGCCCGTTTCCCAGTGCCATCTGTAGAAGATCAGGAGTTCTCATTTCGTCTGGCGCGCAAAGGTTATCTTCTCGCATTTCAGCCCACCGCCCGGGTTTTTCATCGTCATGATCTCACCATTGGGCAGTACATCCATCGTAAATGGGGCATTGGTTACTGGAAGGCATTCATGTTGCGCTGGTTGCCTGAAAAGACCCTTTCCGACAGCTATACACCGGCATCCCAACGCGCCCAGATCCTATTGATGGCTATCTTGCTGCTTGCGCTGGTATGGGCTCTCTTCTTCCCATCTTTGCTCTGGATCGCACTGGTTGGAGTCCTGCTGTTTTTCATCAGCGCCATTCCTTTCCTGCGATTGATCTGGAAAATGGACCGACGGGTTACTATTCCTGCCATTCCATTGTTGATTATTCGGGCTTCTGCTTTGGGATTTGGATTGCTGGCAGGTTTTCTATTTCCACCACGTCTTAAAAAAACCACCCGTAGTGGTCTCACCTTTTTTGAACGTCTCTCCAAACGCCTGTTGGATATTATTACAGCCACTGTCGCGTTGATCCTCCTGTCGCCGGTTTTGCTGGTTGCCAGCCTGCTGATCCGTATGGATTCACCGGGAAAAGCGATTTTTACGCAGGAACGGATTGGTGAGAACGGCAAGCCTTTCCGCATTTATAAATTACGAACCATGGTGGTCAACGCCCAACAAGAATTACAGAAGCTGCTCGATCAGAATAATATCAAGCTCGATCAACCGGTTTTTAAAATCCAAGATGATCCGAGGGTGACGCGCGTGGGTCGTTTCCTGCGGCGTTGGAGCCTGGATGAAATCCCCCAATTCTGGAACATCCTGCGTGGCGAGATGAGCCTGGTAGGTCCTCGCCCGGAAGAGAGTTGGGTCGTTGCGATGTACAATGACCGTCAGCGCCAGCGACTTGTGGTCAAACCAGGGCTGACCGGACCCATGCAGGTCAGCGGTCGCGGTGATCTTGATTTTGAAACACGATTATCGATTGAGTTGGACTATATCCAGAACTACACATTCTGGCTGGATCTGAAAATTATCTGGAAAACGTTCGGGGTGATTTTTACCGGAAGGGGTGCTTATTGATCGGTCACATCGCAGCCAACATCAAAAAAACGCATAAAAACATATCGCTTATACTGGTTATCGCAGGTTTATTTCTCATCATCCTTGGAACATATAAGCTTCTAAATCCTTCGGTGAAGATAGAATGGACGACCGAGAGCGAAGTGGATACACTGGGTTTCAATCTGATACGGGTACAACGCTCTGTTCCTGATGATGGGCAGCTGATCAATCCTCAGTTGATTTTGGCATTGGGTTCTCCCATTTCCGGAGAAACATACCATTTTGTGGATACGAATGTGAAGGTTGGCAAATCTTACATCTACCATTTGCAGGAGACTACCCTTTCAAACGAAATTGTTGATCTTGAATCAATAATTGTAAGGGTCAGGTATCAAGGATTAATTGAAATCGTAGGTGCTCTGGTATTGCTTTCCCTTAGTTTCGTGCTTGCTCGAACAAACCAAAAAAACATACCGGATAAATAAGATGAGCGATTATACATTTAATCTGCCAGTTGGAAAATTCTTTCTCCAGATCAATACAAAAGCAGAGAGATTGCATGACAGACTGGTTGAATGGTATCAACATGTTTCTAATCACTCAGATCAAAAATTGGGTAGCATAAATATCGTAGTGACGGATGATGATTACTCTGTTAACCCTATACAATCGGAGACAAATTGGGATGGTAACCGCTGTCTTTTTTTAGCCAGTGGGTGTGAAGGGTGGATTGATTTAGCAGATCCTATCACACTGCGACTTAACTCAAATACGAGTCTTCAAAGTGTGGAATTCTTCCTGAGAGTGGTGACTGCTGTGCGAATTTTCTCCCTGGGTGGGCTGTTGGTTCACGCAGCTGGTATTGCTCGGGAAGGCCAGGGATACCTGTTTACAGGGTACTCCGGAGCAGGGAAAACGACCGTATGCAGATTATCAGATGAATTCTCAGTTTTAAACGATGATATGGTCATTCTGAGCCCAACAGAATCGGGTTGGCAAATCAGTGCAACCCCTTTCACAAACCCTACGCAAGTTCTACCCGGGTCCGGGACAGTCAAGTTGCATAAGATTTTGCACTTAAAACAAGCCAGGCAGCATGAATTAAAACAGGTATCCAATGCCAAAGCTGTTGCAGAATTGCTGACGCATATTCCGGTGATTTCTCAATCCCCTCAACATATACCTGCCCTGATGAGTCGTTGTGTCGAGATTACGCACACAACCGAGGTGCAAGAACTTCATTTTCTTCCTGACAAGGATTTCTGGAAGCTTTTATGAGAGGCTGCACTTAATATTTATTTTCAAATGATTAATGATCGAAATCAAACAGCCTGCTTGCTTGCAGAGCGTTTTAACGCAGACTGAATCATCATAAATTCACCAATGTTTTCCATGGTAACCAGTCCAATCAATTGCTGGTTTTCAAAGATGGGAACGGTATGGCAGCCACAGGTCTGTAAACGCTCTGAAACCCGCTCCAACATCTCATCTCCGTCAGCTATGACAAAGGATTGATCCATCACACTGGCAATATTAGCCGTAGGACCTTCTTTGGCAAGTCCCTGGACCAAAGAAGACCGAGTCAGGATGCCAACCATCTCATCCCCTTTCATGACCGGGAAATCCTGTTGATAACTGGTGAGAATGGCATCGACAGCATCCGATAATCTCTGGTGGTGTTCTAGCGTTTGAAATTGGGTTAACATTGCTCGTTTGATAGGGATACCAGAAATGGCTTCCTTCACTTGAACCGAGCTGGCTTCCTGACTGGCTCCAATCCAGACGAATAGAGCAATAAAAATCAAGAATGGATTGGTCAGTAGTCCGATCAATCCGAATATGAGAGCAAATCCCTGTCCAATTGTTGCTGCGGTTTGAGTTGCCTGGGTATATTCCATTCTCATTGCCAGAAATGCACGTAATACCCTGCCACCGTCCATCGGAAAAGCAGGTATCAAGTTGAATAATAAGAGGGTCAAATTCACGATTGCCAGGCGTTGTAACAAAGATCCTTCAGTCAACGATGTGCTGGTCAATCCGCTCAGTCCATTCGTGAGGAAAAGCCAGCCGAATAACAGTACAGCTAATACCAGATTAACCAGTGGGCCTGCCAGAGCTACCCATAATTCCTGTTTTGGTTCTCTTGGCATTCTTTCTAAGCGGGCTAATCCACCAATCGGTAATAAAGTAATATCTCGCGTGGAGATACCAAATTTTTTAGCAGCCAAAGCATGACCAAATTCATGCATCAACACAAATAAGAACAATAAAAGTATAAAGACAACTCCATTTACAACCGCATTTAATGATCGCTCAGAAACCCAATAGGAAAAACCTATCCAGGCAATTAAGATAAAAAATGTGCTGTGAATAAACACATCAATGCAGGCAATTTTTGCTACTTTCCAAGACCATTTCATTCATACCTCCTGCTTATTCGGTATTAATTTTCAATCATTTCCTATGAATATCATACAAGCTGATTATACGAATTTGATTAATTCGCAGAAGGTTAATAGATTTCTTATAAAACGCTTATACAATTAAATTTGACATTCATATGTCCGCGATAATATAATCATTAATATGATAAATATCTAATAAATTCCCGAGTGGGAAATAAATGAAAGAGGTGAAATAATGTCAGAAAAGTTTGTACTACCCGAATTAGGCTACTCATTCGATGCCCTGGAAGAAGCAATTGATGCAAGGACGATGGAGATCCATCATGATAAACATCACGCAGGTTATGTGAACAACCTGAATGCAGCACTTGAAAAAGCTCCCAAATATTTTATGGATTCCATTGAAGATGTTCTTCGCAATATTAATGAGGTGCCACAGGAAATCCGGCAGGCTGTCATCAACAATGGTGGTGGTCATGCCAATCATTCATTATTTTGGAAGGTATTAACCCCTGGTGGCAGTAATCAACCAGTTGGTGATGTAGCGAAAGAATTAACAGGTGTATTTGGAACTTATGAAAATTTTGTCGATACATTCTCGAAAGCAGCCGCAACCCGATTTGGCTCAGGTTGGGCGTGGTTAGTGTTGAATGATCAGAAAAAATTGGAAGTTTATTCAACCGCCAATCAGGATAGCCCATTTATGCAGGGGCACATCCCGGTTTTAGGCCTGGATGTTTGGGAACATGCCTATTACCTGCGCTATCAGAATCGCCGCCCTGATTATGTGAAAGCATTCTGGTCAGTTGTGAACTGGGATAAAGTAAATCAGTTCTACCAGGAAAATAAGTAAAAACTATAGAATTACCAAATAACTAGAGTTCAGGCGGATGAATGGCTGCCTGAACTCTTTTATTTTAATTTAAAGAATTTGACGGTTAATCCATCATCTGAGCTCATCAGGATGGTTCCATCGGGAGAGAATAGGACCTGTGAAATTGCTTCTGTTTCGGAAACAAATTGCGTAAGTAATTCTTTCGTTTTTATATCATACAAAGAAATTGAATTACCTAAAGACAAAGCCAGTTCTAAATTATCGGGTGAAAATTCCATGTCGTATACTGGTTGAGCAGTGGTAAATTTTTGGAATAACTCGCCAGATTTAAAATCATAAATAAAAACAGTTGGTAAATATTCATCATTGACCATCTCTGCTGCAGAGGTAACAAGATATGTGCCTGCTGCATTCAGGTCAAATCCAAGGATGAAATCCTCGTGGAAGATGGCCGGGAATAGTTTATTGGTAGCAATATCACTGGTCTGGATAGTCCCTCTCGCAATCCAGACCGCATAATCATTGCTCTGACAGTAGCGAACGTCATATACCGGGGCAGCAGTTTCAAATCCGGTCAGTTTTACCGTCTGTGTGCCACTTTCAATATCGAAAATTGGCGCACCCCATTCATCCATGTTTGTCACCATTATTTTTGTTCCATCGGGCGAAAAATCAGCGCTCATGAAAAATGTTCCGGTTGGGATTACCTTTTCAGTCATTATTTCCCAATTTCTGAGCATGAGATCTTCATTGTTGGTGGTAATCGCGTAGGTCCTTCCATCCGGTGAGACATCTAATAAAGATTCATTCTCACCTATCACGAAGGAGAATAATTCTTCAAGGTCTGGGTAGGAGAGCACCTTAAGATTCTCATATCCGATGATTGCAATACAGGTCTGGTCTGCACACCAGGATACTCTGGCCGGTTGATCTAATGAGAAATAAGTGATGAGTTCCATGAATTCATCATATTCGATGGTAGGTGTGTCAGCAGGAATTGGCGACGGATCAAAGTTCTCCACGGTGGGTTGTGTTTTTTCGATTGGATATCCACCCGTGGGCGAATCAGTATTAATCGGTGCAGGATAGGAAGTGTCAGGTGTGTTCGTTTCGATAACCGGTTCAGGCTCTTGTTTCGTTTTATTGCACGAAGTAAGGATCAGTAGTGCGATAATCAAAATAAGTACTAATCTTTTCTTTAATGTCATAATTTTTCTCTTCGTTTATATTGAATCAAGACGTTTAAGATCCTTTAATTGTTCCCGAGTGAAAGATTTTCTTCAATTTTATCAAATGATTGATTGAGAAGATTATAAATTTTTTCTTCCGCCCAATCCAAAGCTTTTTCTCCCAGTTTTGAGATTTGAGTATTTACCCAGGAATCTACTCTACTCTTCTGGTTGCTCACTAATTTATTCATCCCATCATCTAATCGATGAGAAAGGCTTGTAATCAGGTTCGGGTTTTGCTGAATGAGGATGACCGGAAACTCATTTACATAAATCGTGAGTGACTGATCTGAAGATACGCTTAACTCCATGCCGTTATCGACACTCAATGCTTGCGCGCTAGCAGCATAAGCCCTGTAATTCTTCCCAGGCAGGTCTTCAAATGTTACCGGGTACGGAGATTCGCCTCCGGATGCTGTCCAGGCATAGATGACCATGCGTCCTTCTTTGCGAAATCGGAATTCGTAAATCCCCAGATCCTGTGGGGTTGCATAACTGCTTAATTGCTGGAACTGACCGAGCGATCGCGCTCCTCCCAGAAGTCTACCAATGTTTTTGAGGGCTTGTTGACCATCCGCTCCCAAAACAAATCCAGGATTTTCAGGGTCTTCATACAAAGAATACCAGAAAATCTTCTCAACCCCCTCTTCGGAAATCAGAGGAATGATGCTTCGGACAACATAATTCGCTTCTACCTGATCCTGAGTGATTGCATGCTGTGCAGCGGGATAAGCGAGCCATTCTTCTTTCCATCCGATTTCTGTGATCCAGATTGGTTTCTTGCCATTCTGGTTTGCGAAATCACGAATCATCCGAATTTCATCAACCAGGTTGGCGTTTTGAGTGCTGCCAGAATCGCAACTCATTGTTTCTACATCTACTTCTGACCCGCGGGGCATCCAGGCTTCTGGGGGATTGTTTTCCCAATAAGGATTAACAGCGATCACATCAAAATGTTTCCAGGCACCTGCCTTTTTGACTTCTGACAGAAACATGATCGGTGTGGTCTCGCAAGTGTTTGCAGGCGAACTATATAAACCACCTAGGATGACTGTATCCCTGGAATTATGCTTTTTGATCACCTTTTCAGCCGTTGTAAGCATGCGGGCAAACAAGAAGGGGTTTGTTTCGCTGGTGGCATCCAAATTCGTTGGAAACATCACTTTTCCCCAGGTTTCAGGTCGGTTGGCCTGCGGGCTGATTTCCCAATAATCAATTTGATCCCCAAATCGATCCACGACTGCCTGGACATAATCTTTCCAGTTTTCGACCAGTAAATCCACATCCACACTCTGATCGGGATAGACATGCGGCAGGTAAGCTGGTCCGGTAGATAACACCGCCACTACTTCAAGATTGTGCCGTTCAGCTTCTTCGAGCATGAAATGAAAATCTCGTTGGGTATTGCCATTGGCGTAATACCACTGATATTGTCCGGGTATCTGCTCCACTTCCCGCCACGGGATTTCTTCCCGAACCCAATTCACGCTCATGTCCTCAAGTTGTTGATAAGCGCCTGGGAGACCTTCCGTTCCAACTCTTAAATGAATTGACGAACCCATACCAATACTGTCTAATTTTGACAGTGTTATTTCCTTGTCCTTTGGCTTGATGAAAGCGCTGATCAAAAGCAGAACTAAAGCCAAACCGACAATTTTTATCCAAATGAACGAAAGATTAAAGCGAATACCCATAACAACCTCACAGTTTTGTTGCTGTTAAGGGTGCAAGAAGGGGGCCAGGAAGGGGAGAGAAAGAGGAATTTATTTTATTTGTGATATTGGTATGTAATAAAAAAAGAAAAGAAGCTATCCTATTTAGCTTAGCTTCTTTTCTTTTTTCAATTAACTTTCTAATTTGCGGGTTTGAAAGAAAGTTGTACTTTATTTGAATGCATTATAACTAAATTGTTTATCGCCGGTAAATGTTGCAGGAGCTACAAAATTGGCTTGTCCAACAATTGATTTTGAGTCATCATCAACTTTGACAATTACACCACCATTCCAACCGTCCCCAATTGTTGTTTCAAAAATTGATGAACCAACATAATTAGTTACTGCTGAATTTGCCCCTAAAGTTAAATGCTGAGTATAGGTTTTCACATTTGTATCTCGCCAATATTCAACAGTTAGATTCACAGGTACTCCTGTCGTATTTACCACCTGCCAGCCTGATTCGTATCCCCCAAAGGCAGTTCTAACAATTTGAGGAAAATATAATATGTTTGAGGCATCTTCAACTGGGACTAAATTAATAGCTGTAGATTCACCAGAATTCGAGGCCATAGTTGCGATCCCGTAAACTTTATTAGTTCCACTTGTCACGGTAACCACAGCTGTTCCATTGAACCCATTGGGCAAACCACTTAATGAACCCACGTACTGGATCCATACATTATTTGCTGATACTGATCCCGTATATGTATAAACTGGGGTTGTTTGACCAGAGCGAATAAATTCAACTTTAAATGGGGTAGCTGTGGGGTTAGGATTATAAACAGTTAATCCACTAGTGTATACCCCAGCAAAGGCGAATTTTGTTACTTGTGGAGCAAATAATTTTTGACTTCCAGTAGTCATGCCATTGAAACTTGCAAGCATTGAGCTATTTGCAGGCCCATAATTTACCACTGAAGCTACAGGTCCTGCACCAGTAATTTTTGCAGCACCAGAAAATCCAAGTAAGTTAGCGGTAGCATACATTCCACTATCGAGGTCTAGGTACCATGTTTCACCTTTCTTCAATAAAAGAGTAAATGTTTCCACAGCCACAGCATTTCCTGGTCTAAAAAATTCAATCTTCACATTATTGTCACCACTAGCGGCATTCTGAACTGAAATATAAGAAGAGAAACCTTGAGCATATGCTCGTGAAATTACAAATGGGATATATACAGTTGTGCCTAGATCATCCATTCCTGCGCCGCTATGACTCCCATAAACAAAAGGAGTTGATCCGGAACAGGTGACTTCATTTACTAAGGCATTTAATTCTACATTTGAACTGACTATTGCAGAATAACTACCACTGATCATAGTGCTGAAGCTACTGAATGAAGGTACATAAAATGATCTTGAAGCATTAGGTGCGATATCTGGTAAATTAAAAGTATATTCTTCAATACCATCATTTTCTCCAATATCATAAAATGCCACAGAGATGATGGCTGTTGTTGTTCCATCGGTGTTCTGCAATTGGAACCCTGTACAAAGCGGCGGTAATGCTTCGGCGTGTACAATTCCGCTATTGAATGAAGGTGATATTAATAGTGCTGTAAATATTAATGTTGATATTAATAAAATTGAAAATATTTTCTTTGAGAACATAATTTTTTTCCTTTCAGATGATGTTTATTACTTTATAAAGGTTAATTTGAAAAAAATCAATAATCCTAATGTATTATCTTGTTTCTGATCAATCTGATCAATAACCATAATAAATAACTTAATAGGTCACAAGCCAATAACCAAACCCTCGATGAAACCGATATCAAGGTAGCCGACGCAAATCCAATTAATGAAGATAATAAAAAGATCATAATAGATTCTCTTATCCCAATTCCTTGCGGTACTCCAACAGCCACTAATCCAGTAACAATTGAAATTGACCAAATGCCAAAAATTTCAGGTAATACATTGGGATTAATTTCGACAATACTAGCCATAAAAATGAATACACCAGTACACACAAATATCCAATTTAACATCGAAAACGAAATAAAAATAAAAAATATTTTCCAATTGTATTGAAAATCCTTCTCAATTTGAATATTCCCTTTTCTACTAATAATAGAAAAAAAATAATTAACGAAAGGGGGGGAGATTGTGATTAGAATAATTATCGTTAAAAATAAAATGAACAGGGGATTAATAATAGGACTATTTTTGTGATTAAATAATAATGATAATAAATAAATAAGCGATCCTGAAAAAACTGATCCTAAAATTTCAATATAATTGACCATCCATATCTTTTTTGATTCTATCCCTTTAGTTTTTCCATAGAAATCTCGCAACACATAATTCCAAACTGATCCAGGTAAATATTTTGTCAAATTGGAAGTAATGTATATATTTACAATAATAGATAATTCATTTTTTTTTATAGACAGGGAATTAATAATTTTGGACCAAATAATTGCCCATAATATTAAAGATAATGTCACTGCAATTGTAGATAGGAAAAGCAAAGTTGGATTTATTTTAATATCTAATACTTTAATATCAGGCAAATATTGTTTAATTAAAAATATCAAGTATCCAATAGCAAAAATAGTGATAAAAAATTGAAGAATTGAAAAAATATATTTTTTATTCTTAATTGGCATTTTTTTTACACACAGCTACCAGAGTAGGGAAATGATTTATTTGTTCACCCTCTCTAGAAAAATAAACTTCATTGATTCCAATCCGATTCTTAATGATTGATTGGATGAATGGCAAAGAATTAATTCTAAGGAACTTTGGTAGTAATGGTTTAATGTATGGAGCAATTTTGTGGACGATTTTTCTCACCGGATGTGATTCAAAAATTGGAATTCTTTCACCTAAAATTTTTACATTCATAAACCTAATTTGTAATAACCTTTTAAGTTCATCCGGTGTAAATTCTTGAATGTGGTCAGGCCATAAACTTCCTGAAGTAGGAGAGCTAACCAGTTTATTGGGGGTTGTTAAAATTAATTGACAGGAAGGTTTTAACAACCTATAAGCCTCATTAATAAAATCCATTGGATCATATAAATGTTCAATCGTTTCAAACGAAATAATCAAATCAAAGAAATTTTCTGGGAAGGCGACATTTTCTATATCCATTATTGAATAGTAAATTTTGGAGGATTCAGATCCTTTTGCATTTTTAATGGCATTCAGAGATCTATCGATACCAAAAATATCCGTATTAATATTTCTTTTCTCAAAAAACCTCAATCCTTCTCCAAAACCACACCCCATATCCAAAATTTTTTTTCCACGTAAATAATTTTCAGCAAACTGATAACGGGCTAAATTTTCAATCCTCATTGGATTGAATATTAATCCTTGAAGTGGTAATCTCTCACCTGAAAAAGACATAATTACTCCGATAATTGAAGATCATTTTTTTACCAAATTTGATAAATAAAGGTTTTTTAATAGAAAGCCAGAAGATTCCCAGCTAAATTTCTTAACTTGTTCTTTACTTTTTTCGACTAATGAAATGCATTTTTGATTGTCATTTAATAAACCAATAATTTCTTTTGCCCATGCTAGAGGATTTAAGAAATCATCAACTAATACACCTGCTTGCCCAAGTACTTCAGGAATTGAAGCGGAATTAGAAGCGATAACTGGTACTTCACATTGTAATGCCTCAAGAATCGGAATACCAAATCCCTCGTGGGTTGATGGCATTAAGAATAACTTTGACCCTTGGTAAAGCCCGATTAAGTCTTTCTGATCTACCTTCCCGATATATAGTATTTTCTTTCCCAGACCTAATTTTTTAATTTCATCGAAAATAATTGACCCATCACTTTGTGGATAATAAGGGCCGGCAAGTATTAATTTAGGAATGTTATAACCATTATCTAATAAATATTTGTACGCTTTGACAATCGTACTTAAATTTTTTTTTAGAGAAATAATTCCAAGAAATAGGAGATAATCCTCAAATAAATTGTATTTTTCTTGAAATTTTCTAACCAACTCAATATTTTTTGGTATATGTTTATCGAATTGTGAGGAACAATAAATAGTTTTTATTTTTTGTTCTGGAATATTATAGTATTTATGGATATCCTTTTTTGCGTCATCGGATATGGTGATAATTTCATCGAAGTGATTTAGAAAAATCGGCTGTATGTATTTCCAAAATAAAACATCAATGGTACTAAATTGTGTTGTATTGTGAAGTATCGTAAGATCAAATATCGTTATAATTTTCCGCTTACTAAACGTGAAAGAACCTTGACTTTTTGTAAAATGAAACAAGTCGAATTTTTTATTATATGTTTCAAAGAAGAAGAACACTTGGGCCTTTATTCTAGATAATAGACCTTTTTTGTATGGAAGAATTACTTGAGAGACATTTGCATAGGAATTATAGGCTAATTCTTCTTTGGATAAATAAATAATAAAATTTAACTCTGGAGATTGTCTAAACAATTCATTTAATAAGAAAAATACTGCTGTTCTGGCACCACCAGGTTGGTCAATTCCAAGAGCATCTATTCCAATTAAAAAACTCATAAGTTATTTAATTGATGGGGCAATAATCTGCAATATTTCATTTGCTACCATGTTCCAATTAAATTTACTAATAATTGAATTTCTGGCTTGAAAACCTAATTTTTTTAATTCGTCAGGATTATTAAGTAAAAAGACCAATTTTTTTTCAAGCATAAAACTATCACCAGGATTAAAAATAAGTCCATTTTCATTTTCATTAATTACGAGCCTCACCCCCCC
>SWCH01002468.1_pt1 | contig 40416 bp, 33 predicted proteins | sample 4690051 | NCBI WGS metagenome assembly SWCH01 (sample SAMN10267282, study PRJNA491770) | bioreactor metagenome | isolation source: DHS bioreactor inoculated with | place: Japan: off Shimokita Peninsula | reverse complement strand
TGATTTAGTTTACAATACATCCTATGTATTTAACCGCAACGGTGAAAAAATAGGAAAGCACAGAAAAATGCATTTGTTTGATATAGATGTAGAAGGAGGGCAATCATTCAAAGAGTCAGATGTTTTGTCAGCGGGAAACAATGTTACGGTATTCCATACAGAATTTTGTAAAATTGGGCTTGCAGTATGCTATGATATAAGATTTCCTGAATTAAGCAGATTGATGGCAGTCGAGGGTGCAGAGGTTATAATAATACCTGGTGCATTCAACATGACAACAGGTCCTGCACATTGGGAACTTCATTTCAGAGGAAGAGCAGTAGATAATCAAGTTTATACAATTGGAGTTGCACCAGCCAGAGACTACGACTCATCATATCGTTCCTATGGAAATTCAATTGTAGTTTCACCGTGGGGAAATATTGTAAACAAAATGGATGAGCATGAAGGTTACATAATTCAGGAAATAGACTTGGATATTGTTAATAAAGTAAGAAAAGAATTGCCGCTTTTAAAACATCTTAGAAAGGATGTTTATAATTTAAATACTATTTAGTTAATATCTATTTTATCAACTGAAATTCAAAAAAATATGTAAAGGGATGTTAATATGAGCAGTGATATAATTATATTTTCCACAACAAGAGCTTTGACAAAAAGGGTTAAGCGGGTTCTAAGCGAAAGAAAAATAAATAATATTCCAATTTATGAATTAACAATGCACAACGCACTTAAAGTCGCAAAAAGTTCTATAGAAAGTGGTACCAAGGTAATTGTTTGCAGGGGAGGTACGGCTGAATTTTTAAGAAAAAATGTAGATGTTCCTGTTGTAGATATAAGACATGGTTTTCTAGATTTGTATCGTTCTGTAAAAAAGGCAAGGCAAACTTATGAAAAAATAGGAATAATAGGGTTTAATAATCTTTGTGATGCAGCTAGAAATTATAATGATGCTATGGATGATGATCTTATTATAGAGGAAGTTAAGAACTCCGAAGAGTTTGAAGGTAAAGTTATGGAAGTAATTGCATTAGGAGCTGAAGTACTTATAGGTGGACTTCAAGTAGAAAAGATTGCAAAAAATAATAATATAGCTTTTATAGCAGGAGAGGCAGATGAAATAGAAATAAATTCAGCAATAAATGAGGCACTGCATGATTTGAAGATAGAGGAAGAAAGGCGTAGAGAATATGAAGTAATAAATACAATACTTAACAGTGCGTCTGAAGGTATCATAGGAATCAAAAAGGATGGAACTATACTTCATATTAATGAAATTGCCAGAAACTTGCTCAATTATAGAAGTGATATAAATAATATATCTGACATATTTCCATCTAATAAATTATTTATTACTGCTCAAACAGGAGAAAGCTACTTTAGCGAGCTCATGAATATAGGAAACCGCTCTGTAGTAGTCAACAGTGTTCCTATAATTGTTGAAGAAGATGTAATAGGAGCAGTAGCAACTATTCAAGAAGAAAACTATGTCCAGTCAATGGACAGAAAGATAAGAAAGAAGTATTTGAACAGTGGGCATGTTGCTAAAAAAACCTTTGATGATATAATTGGAACATCAAAAATTATGGAGTCTACGAAGCAAAAGGCTAAAAAGTATGCAAAATCAAATAGTACAATATTGATTACAGGGGAAACAGGAACAGGAAAAGAAATATTTGCACAAAGTATACATAATTACAGCATAAGGAGAAATAATCCTTTTGTGGCTATAAATTGTGCTGCACTACCTGAAAATATACTAGAAAGTGAATTGTTCGGATATGTTAGAGGAGCATTTACAGGTGCTAAAAATGAAGGAAAACAAGGAATGTTTGAACTTGCCCATACGGGTACAGTTTTTCTTGATGAAATAAGTGAAATACCTATAGATGTTCAAGTTAAATTATTGAGGGTTCTTCAAGAAAAAGAAGTTGCCAGAATAGGAGATGACAAAATAATTCCGGTGGATGTAAGGATACTTGCAGCGTGCAACAAAGATCTCATTGAGGAAATAAATAAAGGAAAATTTAGAGAAGATTTATATTATAGAATATGTGTGCTGGAACTTAAGCTGCCTTCACTAAGACGTCGGAAAGAAGACGTTGCTGAGCTGGTAGAATATTTTATAAATAATAAAAAAGGAATATCAATAAAAGAAATTACCCCCAAAGCAATTGAAATTTTATCATCTTTCAGATGGCCGGGAAATATAAGGCAACTTTCAAACATAGTAGAGAGACTTGGAGTATTATGTGAAGACGGAATAATTGATGAAGCCTTGGTAGAAGAATCATTAAGTAATATGAGATTAATAGAACATAATTTGCTTAAAGAAGTCAGAGTTAAAGGTAATGAAAACGTAGGAGGTCATCTTACCAATGATTTGCATAAATACAATCAAAATACAGAGTTAATACCTAAGATGGAGATGCAGCTGATAAAAGAAGTTCTTGAAAAAACTAACGGTAACCGTGAAAAGGCAGCTTCTATACTTGGTATAAGCACTACAACCCTTTGGAGAAAAATGAAAGATCTTAAAGAATGAAATACCATTGATTAAAAGTTAGTATATAATATTTTATCTTTTAAATATAGTTTCAAAGTGAAATAAAATTATTTCATATTGAAACTATATTTTATTTCATATTGAAAATAAAATTAATATTTTAGTAATTATTTTAATTTATAACAAAAATAAGAAGTGAATTAGATATTGCAAATTCAAACAAATTAATTAAAACATAAATTTAAAATAATTATATTTCACATTCTTTACTATCATTGGCATAAACTTTGCTTAATAACATGTAGAAATTAAAGTTAAGAGGTGAAACCAATGAAAGTTGCATTAGTAGGGATATTCCCTACAGGAGCTGAAGAAATGTTTAGGAAATTACTTCCTGAAAAGGACTTTGAAATAAATGTAGTTAATACGCAAGAAAAATATGAAAGTCTTAATGATGCAGAAGTAATTATTCTTAGAATCTTCAAATTGACTAAAGAAGTGATTGAAAGAAATAAAAATCTTAAGCTGATTGAAAAGTGGGGAGCAGGTTATGACACAGTAGATATAGAAGCAGCAGGAAGAGCTAATGTAATAGTATGTAATGTCATGGGAGCAAATGCTTATGCAGTTTCTGAAATAGCCGTACTTCATATGTTGGCAACTTATAGAAATCTAATTAACCACCACCAGAGTATGATTAACGGAATTTGGACTAAAGGAGAATTTATGGATACATCATTCTCACTTATGAATAAGACAGTTGGACTGATTGGTGGAGGTAACATAGGAAGACAGGTAGCAAAAAGAGTACAATCATTTGGAGCTGTTGTTCAATATTATGATATGTTTAGGCTTGATGAAAAAATAGAAAAGGAAAATGGTATGAAATATGTAGAGTTAGAAGAACTTTTGAAAACATCTGATGTTGTAAGCTTGCATATTCCACTAAACCCAAAAACAAAAAATATAATAAACAAAGAAAAACTTTCACTTATGAAACCTACCTCAATTATAGTTAATACTGCAAGGGGCGGTTTAATAGATGAAGAAGCACTTAGAGAATCAATAAATAATAAGAGAATACTTGGTGCGGGTCTAGACTGCCTGGCAACAGAACCAATAGATCCAAATGATCCTATGCTAAAACAGAAAAATGTAACATTAACACCACATATAGGAGGAACATCGGCAGACTTGCTTGGAGTGATGGCTCCTAGAATATCAAAAAATATTTTATCTTTGTATAAGGGCGAAGAATTAGAGTCAATAGTAAATATGGAATATTTACAAGTTAATTAAACATTATTTAAGGGTAATAAATTAAATAAAAAATCGTGAAAAAGATATAAAGGAGAGTATAATGTCAATAGGAAATAGAGTATTTTTAAAAAGAGAATTGCCAAGTAAAGAAATAATAAAAGAATTTAGTGAAATAGCAGCAGCAAATGTTGCGGATACAATGGGAAGATTATGTGCTTTAAATACAAGGATAAAGTTAGTGTCAAGTCCTAAAAGTCCTATTTTGTGCGGACCTGCTTTAACCGTAAAAGTTAGAGGAGGAGATAACCTTATGATACATAAGGCACTTAATGAAGCGCAAGAGGGTGATGTAATAATTGTATCTAACGAAGGAGGTACAAACAGGGCTCTAATTGGAGAGATAATGGCAACCTATGGCAAAGATACTAAGAAAATTGCGGGTTTCGTATTTGATGGACCAATAAGAGATATTGATACTATTGGCAAAATGGACTTTCATGTATATGCTACAGGAACAACACCGGCAGGACCTTACAAAGAAGGACCCGGAGAAATGAATGTTCCTATAGCTTGTGGAGATATATGTGTAAACCCGGGAGATATAATACTTGGAGATGCTGATGGAGTGATAGTTATTCCTAAAGAAGCAGCAGAAGTTACACTAAAGAAGGCAAGAGAAGTACAGGCTCTTGATGCATCTAAAGTTGAAGCAGCATCAAATGGAACAGCAAAAAGAGGATGGGTTGATGAATTTTTAGCTAAAAAAGACTGTAAAATAATTGATGACATATACAAAAATTAAAGGTTAAAGAATATTTTTTATGCAAAAAGTCATTATATCTAATGTTATGCTTGTTCAATCAAGGGATTTTATATTAAGTAAATAGGTTATTTATACGACAAATTAATAGAAGGTATTGTTATGTATGATATAATTATAAAAAATGGAAGAGTAATAGATTCGTATAATGAAATTGATAAAATATTAGATGTAGCAATTGAAAATGGGAAAATATCTAATATAGGCAAGCTGAATTATGATGAATCAATACAAACAATAGATGCAACCGGGTGTATAGTTTCTCCGGGGTTGATTGATTACCATATGCACATCTATCCGCTTGCTGAAATAGGTGTACTAGGAGAAGCAACTTGTTTTCCATCCGGTGTAACAACAGCTGTAGATGCAGGGAGTACCGGATGCGGAACATATGAAGGACACAGGGGATTTGTCAGCAGCAGTAAACTTAGAATCAAATCGTATCTAAATGTATGCTCTGCCGGTCTTGCAACCGGAAGTTACCTTGAAAATCCTAATCCTAAATATTATAACAGGAAAAAAATTGCCCAAATGTTTGATAAATATGGTGATGAATTAGTTGGATTGAAGATAAGGCAAGGATCAGAAATTGTTGGAGATCTAGGATTAGAGCCGTTGAAAGAAACTATAAAAATAGCAGATGAAATAGGGACAAAGGTAATGGTTCATTGTTCAAACCCTCCGTCTGATTTGAAAGAAATGATAGATTTGCTTAGAGATGGAGATATACTTACTCATGCATTTCAAAACAAGGGAGGAAGCATATTAGATAAAAATGGTCATGTGTGCCAGCCTGCCTGGGATGCTAGAGATAGAGGAGTCATTTTTGATGTAGCTAATGCAAATATTCATTTTTCATTTGATGTGGCAAATGTTGCGCTAAGGGAAAACTTTATTCCTGATACAATAAGTACAGATTTGACTGTAAGAAGTTTGTATAAAAGACATGCTGTATTTAATTTGATTCATGTTATGGCCAAATATTTAAATATGGGAATGTCCATTAATCAGATTTTGGAGAAATGTACGTCAAAACCAGCTGAAATTATGGGGATGCAGAATAAAATAGGGTGCTTGAGCATAGGGACAAATGCAGATATATCAATTATTAAAATCAAAGATAAAGAAGTTTTATTTAGTGATAGGGAAGGTGTGATCTTAAAGGGCAATAAAATTATTAAGGCAATGTTGACATTAAAAGATGGAGATATTGTATATAGAGATATAGAGTTTTAAATTATATATAAATATTTAAACATAAGAAATAGTGAGCTGTTATAGGTAGTATTTACCATTAAGGTTTCAAAATGAAATATTTCAAAGTGAAATTTTCATTTTGAAGTAGATTTAAAGAAATTGGTAAAATTTATTATCTGTTTTTCAAAATATCAATAATAATTAATAGTGCATTGTAAATCTTTAAATATGGATTTCATTGAAGTAAAGCGAAATTATCAATTTTGAAATTAATGCTAAAATTTTCTTTATGAATTTTGAAAGTCTTGGCATAAACATTGCTTTAAATTATGTATGAAGTTGATTAAGAAAAAATCATTATTTCATTTTCAAACTAAATAATATAATATCGAGGAGGACACAAAATGTTTAAATTTAAAAAAATCGTAGCATTATTCTTAGTATCGTTGATGGTAGTTGTGTCATTGACGGCGTGTGGAGAGAAGGCAGGAGAAGCACAACCGGCTGAGCCAAATACTGAAAAAGAAAATACAAGTAAAACAGAATGGCCTAAAAAGACAATACAGGTAACTGTTCCGTATTCTGCTGGTGGCGATACAGATATATACAGTAGATTAGCGTCTAAATATTTGGAAGAGATATTAGGACAAACAATTGTTATAGTTAATACACCTGGTGCTAGCGGAATCCTTGCTTCAAAGCAAGTAATGGCTGAAAAACCTGATGGATATAACATATTATTCAACCATACTGCAGGATTAATCCAAGAGGCTACTGGTTTAGCAGACTTTTCATATGCTGATAGCTTCACAGCTGGAGGTACTGTAGCATCTGATAACACATATACAATGGTTTGCAGAGCAGATTCTGGTTGGACTAGTTTAAAAGATGTAGTTGATTATGCAAAAGCTAACCCAGGAAAAGTTTCATTTTCTCAAGTAAATGGAAGTGTTACTCACTATGTATCAAAACAATTTGAAGATTCAGCTGGAATTGAACTTAATAAATTAGATGTTGGATCTTCAAGTGCTGATAGAGTAGCGGCATTCCTAGGTGGTCAAGTCGATTTGTTGATTGTAAATTATACAAATATAAAAGATTATATAGAAAATGGTGATTTTATAGCACTTGGAGTTACAGCACCTGAAAGAGTTGAAACTTTACCTGAACTTCCAACTTTTATAGAACAAGGATATGATGTAGTAGCTACAAAAACATATTCATTCAAATTCCCTAAGGGAACAGATCAAGCTATAGTTGATAAATTTACTACTGCATTGGAAGAAGTTTCAAAAAAACCAAATTTTAAAGAAGAACTAGCAAAATTTTATGCAGTACCAGTGTATAAAACACCAGAGAAAACTGTTGAAGATGAAAAAGCAGATGTAGAAAATATTAAAAAAATAATGGAAGGTGTCTTCAATAATTAAAAATTAGGAGGGTTATATGAACAGCAAGCAAAAGGATATTATCATTTCAATAGTATTTTTGTTATTTGGAATAGGCCTTTATGTTGCTTCATTAAGTGTTACCTCTTTAATACAAAACGATGTTGGTCCAGCTTTTATGCCAAAAATTGTTGCCGCTGCTATTATAATATTAGCGGCAACTAAACTTATATTTGCATTGAAGAATAACAGCAAAAGTTATGTGACAAAAAAAGAGGTTGATGAAGATAAAAAAGGTGGTATGTTAACAATAGCAGCACTGTTGCTATATGTTACGCTATTTGATGTATTAGGCTTTATAGTGTCAACTGTTTTATACTTGTTTGCTCAGTTTATGATTCTGAGCAATAAGAATAATAGAAAAATTAGTTTGTTTGGAATATTAGCAGTGATTGTTCCGCTAATTATATATTTTACATTTGTATATGGGTTTGATTTAATATTGCCCAGTGGTGTACTTGGTTTCATTTAGGAGGGAGAAAAATAAATGGTTTTACAAGGAATTACTTCAGTTTTATTATCACCTTTATGTTTAGTGCTTATAGCATTGGGCGTTATTGTAGGAATTATCTTTGGTTCAATACCCGGGTTATCAGCAACTATGGCAGTTGTGCTTTTTTTGCCTATGTCATTTGGTATGGAGCCTATAAATGGTATAGCACTATTGATGGGATTATATATAGGTGGTATTTCGGGAGGACTTATATCAGCAATATTATTAAAAATACCAGGAACACCATCATCTATTGCAACAGTGTTAGATGGTGGACCTATGGCAAATAATGGAGAAGCAGGAAGGGCTTTAGGAATTGGAATTTTATATTCATTTATAGGAGGGCTGATAAGTATTGCAGCCCTAATGTTCATATCCCCACCATTGGCTGATATAGCACTTAAATTTACACCATTTGAATATTTCTCAATAGCATTATTTTCACTTACAATTATAGCCAGTCTTTCAGGAGGTTCATTGATAAATGGACTAATAAGTGGATTAATGGGAATAGCAATGTCATTTGTAGGAATTTCTCCAATTGATGGATTTATGAGATTTAGCTTTAATGTTACAGATTTATTAGGAGGATTTAATATTGTAGTAATACTGATAGGTTTATTTGCAGTAACAGATATTATAAAGGCCGGATATGAAAGAAGGGCATTGGATTGCAAGGGAACTGCTAAATCATATTCTATCAAAGGATTTGGCGTTACCATGAAAGAATTTAAAGAGCAATTTGTAAATATGATTCGTTCAGCCTTAATAGGTTTGGGAATTGGTATATTGCCTGGAGTAGGAGGATCTACATCAAGTATACTAGCATATTCAGCTGCTAAGAATTCTTCCAAATATCCTGAAAAATTTGGTACTGGAATAATTGACGGTGTTGTAGCATCTGAAACATCAAACAATGCAACAACAGGTGGTGCTCTGATTCCGCTTTTAACAATGGGTATACCCGGAAATACTGTCACAGCTGTTATACTTGGCGGATTGACAATACATGGTATATCTCCAGGTCCATTAATATTCACTAAAAGTGGAAATATAATGTATGGAATTTTTGCTGCTCTTATATTTGCTAATATTATTATGCTTATTGCAGAGTATGCCGGACTTAAATGGTTTATTAAATTGATGGATATACCAAAACATATATTACTTCCGATAATAATGGTATTGTGTGCAGTTGGAGCATTTGCCAGCGGAAATAAAGTATTTGATGTTGTTTGTATCTTTGCTTTTGGATTAATTGGGTTTTTATTCAAAGAATTTAAAATACCATCAACTCCATTTATCATTGGGTTCATTTTAGGGCCTATGGCAGAAGAAAATCTGAGAAGATCACTCATGGTTAGCAAGGGAAGCTTGTTGCCTTTTGTCACAAGACCTATATCTTTAATATTTTTATTAATTGCCGTATTTTCAGTTGTTTCTACAATTAGAAAGAGTGCTAAAAATAAAAAGAACAGAATGGCTAACTAAACTAAGTATATTTTTAGTTTAGCTATTAGAATAAAAAAATGAGATGATTCCTAATTATGTGAATTCATCTTATTTTTTGCTAATATAGCAAATTAACTAAATTTAAAACTAAAATATAAAAAGAATTCTCCAAAATATTTGCCTCATTTTAATACCCTAAAACATAATCAAAATAGTATTATGTAACATACTATATCATATGATAAAATTTTCTTAATTAATTTAAATTATGTGTTTTATATTATATAGTTAATATAAGTATATATGGTATAATGTTTAAAATAAAATAAGGAGGTACTTATGCGGATAATAATTGATGGAGATGCATGTCCTCAGCAAGTAAAAGAAATATGTGAGCGCGCTGCTCGTGAATATAATGTGGAGTTAATTATAGTTGTGGATATAGCACATTATATTGTAAGCGATTTTACAGTTATGGTTGTTGAGCAAGGGAGAGATTCAGTAGATTATAAGATAGTGCAAATTTTTCAGAATGAAGATATTTTGGTAACTCAAGACTATGGTTTAGCCAGTCTAGTGTTGGGAAAGGCTTCAGCAGTAATTCATACTGCAGGATTTTTTATTAATAACAATAATATAGATACTCTTCTTGAGTCAAGGTATATTGGGCAAAAGATAAGAAAGGCAGGAGGACGTACGAAAGGTCCATCTAAGCGTACTAAAGAACAAGATGAGAATTTTGAAAAATGTCTTTATAAAGTTCTTCGTGAGAAATTTGGCAGGGTGAAATATAATAAGAAATAGAGAGCAGTGTTTATGCATACTGCTCTCTATTTCTACATTGATTCAATATTTTTAACTACATCTTCTACAATTATTTCAGATGAAGATTTGTTATAAATTTTTTTCATGTTTTTTCTCATGGCATTTAGTATGGTATGGTTACCAATTAAATCTAATGTTCGATTTACTATTTCATTAGAATTATTAGCTATAAATGCTGCTCCCTTTTTTTCAAAATAAAGGGCGTTTTCTTTTTCTTGTCCAGGAACAGGTTTGAAAATTATAAGTGGGAGCTGTACGGCCAGTGCCTCACTTAATGTTATTCCGCCTGACTTAGTTATCATGCAAGTTGATATTTTATAAAGCTCATGAATATCTTCTGTAAATCCGAACACTTTTAGATTTTCATAATCTAGTGAATCAAGTCGAGCTTTAAGTTCTTTATTATTTCCGCATACTACTGCAACTTGAATATTACTGTGACTGCAAAGCTCCACACACACCTTTTTAATATCCTTTAAAACACCAAATGCGCCTGCATTGATTAGGACTATCTTTTTAGATTTTATAAAGCGATACTTTTTAAATATATTATTTAAATTTTCCATTTCTTCAAAAGCATCTCTTACGGGAATTCCAGTAACAACAGTTTTTTCTATAGGAATATTCATTTTTCTAAGTTCTTCTTGTAATTCATTTGTTGCAATATAAAATTTATCAATTTCTTCGCTCAGCCAAAGCTTATGCACATAAAAATCAGTAACTATATTAAAAACAGGGATATTTTCTCCGATGCTGTTTTTAATTTTTAATGATGCCAGAATGGGAAATGTATTAATAATTATATCAGGCTTAAATTCCAGTGCAATTTGGTTTAACTTTCTAAAACCAAAATTTCTATAAACATCCATAACCTTCTTATCTACAAGTTTTTCAGTTCCATAATATAACAGTGAATATGCTTCACCAAATTCATAGCTTTTTATATATGCCCTTTTAATTGTTTCTGTAATTCGGGGATGGGCTTCTGTAAAAACATCAACAACGGAAACATTATTGTACCCTTTATTTGTGAATGCATTTTTTAAAGCTGTTGCAACCATTTTGTGGCCATTGCCAAATGGCGCAGTAGTTATTAGAATATTTAATTCCATATTTTCCTCCGGTAGTATCTTTAAATATAGAAGATATTTTATTAATTAGGTTCTTTTAATTAGATACAGTAAATATTATAATATATAAACTCAAATATAAAAAGGTTTAATTTTACATATTTAGATTTTTATTATATAAACATGGGGTGAAAAAATGATATATGAGTTCATTAAGACATTTTTACTAATTTTTGTGGCTGAAATGGGGGATAAAACTCAAATATTGCTCATGACATGCGCAGCAAGATATTCTATTGTACAAGTACTTATTGGAATAGTAGTTGGAGTTGCGTTAAATCATGGTTTGGCAATTGTTATAGGTACTTACATATCAAATATAATAGACTTTAATTTATTGCAGATTTTTGCCGGAATTATTTTTATTGTTTTTGGTTTACTTGCTTTAGAAGACGACAACGATGAAAATAATAAAACTACAACATTAAAATGTGGTCCAATATTAGCCGTAGCAATAACTTTTTTTGTTGGTGAATTAGGAGACAAAACGCAATTGACTGCAATGACAATTGCTATGGAATCTGATTATCCATTTTTTGTTTTAATTGGTTCTATAGCAGGTATGATTATTGTAGGATGTGTTGGAATAATTATTGGAACAGCATTGACGAAAAGAATTCCCTCATATATAATAAAAATAATATCAGGTTTAATATTTATAGTATTTGGTTTAATAAAACTTTTTAAAACTTATAATATATTAATAGGAAATGAGATATATCAGGCAATACTAATAATTGTCTTAGGATTTATTTCGTTTTTCCTAATAGCAAATTTAATGAAGAATAGGTAGTAATATGAATTTAGAACAAATTGAAAACATATTAAGTGATACAAAGGCAAAACCCATAGTCGATGGTATAAATTTTTCTGTTTTGGTACCTCTAATTGAGATTAACAATGAATTAAATCTAATTTTTGAAGTAAGATCCATGTCAATTAAAAGACAGCCTGGAGAAATATCATTTCCCGGAGGAAGGATTGAAGATGGAGAAAGCCCGCTTGAGGCAGCAGTTAGAGAAACTTTTGAAGAGATAGGGATTAAAAGGGATAATATTAAAATAATTACAGAGCTTGACTATGCATCCCATAAGGAGGGAGCATTTGTTTACTCTTATTTAGGTTATATAAAAGATATTGCTCATACAAGTATAAAATTTAGCAAAGATGAAGTATCTGAACTTTTTTATGTTCCTTTATCATTTTTTCTTGAAAATGAACCCGAAAGATATTTTATTAATTATTATCCTGAAACGGAAGAAAATTTTCCATTTCATATGATTAACCAAGGGAATGGATATAAATGGGATAAAATTAAATATCCTGTATATTTTTATAAATATAAAAATTATATTATATGGGGACTCACTGCTAAAATTGCATATAATTTTATAAAAAAATTAAAAAAATAATTAATCCCTTACGGTGAGTTACATCGTAAGGGATTAATTATTTTAATGAAAAACATAACAGGTGTCAAAAAAATCGTCGTATTCATGTATGGAAAATTATACATTGCATAAAAATATTTTTTGTAAACCAAGGAATTTCAACATAAAATTCAATTTATAATGTTTGGCATGTATATTGCAAGATATTTAATTAACTAACCTAAGTATAGAGGTTAATAAAATATGGAGATTTGATAATGAATGATGCATTAATTTTTAATATACAGAAATTTTCTGTTCACGATGGTCCTGGTATAAGAACTACAGTATTTTTTAAAGGATGTCCTTTAAAATGCATGTGGTGTCATAACCCTGAGAGTCAAGATACAAATAAAGAGATACTTTACGATAGTGAAAAATGTGTACTTTGCGGAAAATGCGAAGAAATATGTCCAACTAATGCAATAAAAATAAAAGACGGTAAACTAACTACATGTAAAGATAAATGTAATTACTGTGGTTTATGTACTGTTTATTGCATGTATGGTGCAAGAGAAATTGCCGGTAAGAGATATAGCGTTGATGAAGTAGTGAAAGAAGTTATGAAAGATAAAGTTTTTTATGAACAATCTAATGGTGGAGTAACTCTATCAGGAGGAGAACCTTTAATACAGATTGATTTTGTTGAAGAACTATTAATGAGATTAAAAGCTGAAAAAATACATACAGCTGTGGATACAAGCGGAGCTGTAAGCTTTGATATTTTAAAAAGAGTTTCTAAATATACAGATTTGTTTTTATACGATTTAAAATTAATGGATGATGATAAACATAAAGAGTATATAGGCATTTCAAATAAAGGTATAATAGAAAATTTAAAAGAATTATCTAAAATTCATTCTAATATAAATGTGAGAATGCCTATAATTGGCAATATAAACGATAATAAAGATCACATTGAAAAAACTATTGATTTATTAAAAGGCTTAAATGTTAAAAAAATAAATTTACTTCCATACCACAGCATAGCTAAGCATAAATATAAAAAATTAGGACTTGTTTATGAAGATGAAAAAATGACCGTTCCATCTGAAACTAAAATGAATTGTTTTAAAGATCTGTTTGAAAAGAATGGTTATATTGTAAAAATAGGAGGTTAATGCTATATGAGAGGTTATACTGAAAGAACTAAAAAATTAAGAGAAGAAAGTGTTACGACACAACCATCGGTAAGTTTAGAAAGAGCTTTATTAGAAACTGAATTTTATCAGAAAAATTACGGTAATATAGAAATTCCCGTTTTAAGAGCGATGAATTTTAAAAATCTAATGGAAAAAAGAAAGCTTTACATTGGTGAATATGAGCTTATTGTAGGCGAAAAAAGCGAGGGGCCTCAAGTAGTTCCTACATTTCCAGAACTATGTGCCCATACTATTGAAGATATGACTATAATGGATAGCAGAAAGCATATTAATTTTAAAGTTAGTGATAAGGATAAAGAAATTCAAGCGGAAAAAATTATTCCATATTGGAAAAATAAATCAACAAGAGATAAAATACTTGAATCAATGACTCCTGAATGGAAAGACTGCTATGCTGCCGGTATGTTTACAGAATTTATGGAACAAAGAGCACCGGGACACACTGTTGCAGACGGGAAGATATATCAAAAAGGATTTCTTGATTTTAAAAAAGAAATAGAAGAAGAAATTGATAAACTGGATTTTCTTAATGATAAATATGCATATGATAAAAAAGCACAGCTTGAAGGAATGGCAATTTCCTGTGATGCAATAATTATATACGGTCAAAGATATGCTGCATATGCAAGAGAATTAGCTGAAAAGGAAACAAATCCACAAAGAAAAGAGGAACTTTTGTGGATTGCAGGCAATTGTGATGTTGTACCTGCAAACAAACCTGAAACATTTGCTCAGGCGCTGCAGATGTATTGGTTTGTTCATATAGGAATAACTACTGAATTGAACACATGGGATGCATTTTCACCGGGAAAATTAGATCAGTATTTGTATCCGTTTTATAAAAAAGAAGTTGTACAAGGAAATATAAATTATGATAAAGCAAGGGAACTTCTTGAATGCTTCTGGATTAAATTTAATAATCAGCCTGCACCTCCAAAGGTAGGTATAACGTTAAAAGAGAGCGCAACATATACAGATTTTGCAAATATTAATACAGGCGGAATAGACCCTGTTACAGGTGAAAATGGGGTTAATGAAGTATCATATATCATTCTTGATACAATGGATGAGATGAAGCTTTTACAGCCAAGTTCCAATGTACAGGTGAGTGAAAAAAATCCTGATGAGTTTGTGAAAAGGGCCGTAGAAATATCAAGAAAAGGTTGGGGTCAACCGGCATTTTATAACACTGAGGAGTTGATTCAAGAGCTTCTAAATGCTGGTAAATCATTAGAAGATGCACGATTTGGTGGTTCAAGTGGATGTGTTGAAACAGGCTGTCATGGTAGGGAAGCATATGTTTTAACAGGGTATTTTAATGTACCAAAGGTATTTGAAATTACATTAAATAATGGATATGATCATTACACAAATAAAACTATTGGGTTAAAAACTGGAAATCCAGAAGATTTTAAATCTTATGAAGAATTGAGAGAAGCTTTTTTTAAACAGCTGGAATATTTTATAAATGTTAAAATAAGAGGAAATAATGTTATAGAAAAAATATTTGCAAAGTATATGCCTTCAACATTTATGTCAGTAATAACAGATGGATGTAAAGAAAATGGAAGAGACTATAACGCCGGTGGTTCAAAATACAATACAAGATATATACAGGTTGTTGGAATAGGAACAATAACTGATTGCTTAGCTGCTATCAAATATAATGTATTTGAACAAAAAAGATTTTCAATGAAGGAAATATTAAATGCAGTTGATGCAAATTTCGTAGGACATGAAATGACAAAAAATCTTGTTTTAAACCATAGTCCTAAATATGGAAATGATGATGATTATGCTGATGATATTATGCTAGATATTTTTACCAATGTTAGAGATAGAATAAAAGGTAGAAAGACAGTTTGCGGTGGAACATATCAGATAGACATGTTACCTACAACATGCCATGTATATTTTGGATCTGTAATGACTGCATCTGTTAATGGAAGATTAAAAGAAAAACCGGTTACAGATGGCATTTCACCTGAAAAAGGTGCAGATATTAATGGTCCTACAGCAGTTATTAAATCATGTGCAAAAATGGATCATACATCAACAGGCGGAACGCTGTTGAATCAAAAATTTACTCCATCATCAATTGCCGGAGAAGAAGGACTCGTGAATGTATCTTCACTAATTAGGGCATACTTTAAATTAATGGGTCACCATATTCAATTTAATGTTATAGACAGAGAAGTTCTTTTAGATGCACAGAAAAATCCTGATGAATATAAAGATTTAATAGTAAGAGTTGCCGGATATTCAGATCACTTTAATAATTTGGAAAAAGCATTGCAGGATGAAATAATAGATAGAACAGAACAGTCATTTAATTAACTTGTTTGAATGAAAAGTTTATAAATGTTATCACCGTTATACCCCAGATATAATCCCTCTCATTATTCTGGGGTATTTTATTAATAAAAATCAAAATTAGTACTATACTATAATGATGGGATTAAATATAAATATGTGTACCTAAAAATAAAAGGGTTAAGTAGGGAGGAAAAATGAAAAAATTAGATTTGTATGCAAAATGGCTGCTTAGGATTTGCGTAATTGGTGCTCTTATCTATACTATCCTTATAGGGCACTGGGTAGGAATGGCAAGTGGCTTAATAATTTTTTTTGTAACTTTTCTAGTTGATTACATAAACCATAAGTTTTTAAAAATAGATTCAATTATTACTGCAACTTCATATTTATACTGTATACTTAGTCTGGTAATGGGAAGTATGCTAGATTTTTACGACAAGATTGAATGGTGGGACTTGCTGATGCATATTTTATCAGGTATAATTCTAGGCATTATAGGAAACGTCATACTTAATAGGAATGCAAGAAAACTTAAAATTACGAAATCATTCAGGTTTCTTTTCATTGTCGGAATTGCATGTATTGGAGGTGTGGTTTGGGAGATATTTGAATTTACTGTTGATTTATTATTTAACCTTGATACACAATTATCAAATGGATCAGGAATTTCTGACACAATGTGGGATTTAATAATGGATTTGACAGGGGGAGTGGGAGCAGCAATATATTTTTTAATGTCTAAAAAAAATAAAATAATTTCAAAAAAGTAGTTGCCTTTTTGAAATATGTGTAATATAATAGAAGAAATTAAACCCAACTAAAACAGTAGGAAATACCATGATGAAGGAAAGTAATATATATAGAATTTTTAGAGAGAGTATCTCAAGGCTGAAAGGATACTTATTGGAAATATATATGAAGTGCCCTTTGGAGTACAGCACCGAAATATTTAAGTAGGCTGCTGCGGAGCTTATCCGTTACAATAAGAGAGCATGATAGTGCTTTTAAGTGGACATTTATTGTCAATAAGAGTGGAACCGCGGATTATTATCCGTCTCTAATAGTTTTTTAGAGGCGGATTTTTTGTATTTAAAATGTTATTTTCTTGTTTAGTGGTTAATAAAAAATAAAGGATGGTAAAGTTTATGGGAAATTATAACACATTAAAATTAATAGGAAATACACCTATAGTGAAACTACCAAATGAGAATATATATATAAAGATGGAGAAATTTAATCCTGGCGGAAGTATTAAAGACAGAACATCTCTTGGAATGGTACTTGATGCAGAAAATAAAGGTTATTTGAAAAAAGGCAGTATAATAATCGAACCGACAAGCGGTAATACGGGAATTGGATTGGCTTTAATCGGAAGAATAAAAGGGTATGAAGTTATTATAACGATGCCTGAAACTATGAGTGTTGAAAGACGCAAGATGATATCCGCTTATGGTGCCACTTTAATACTGACAGAAGGTAAATTGGGTATGTCGGGAGCAATTAAAAGAGCAGAAGAAATGGTTAAAGAAGATAAAAAATATTTTATGCCTGACCAATTTAATAATCCAGCTAATCCAGAATTTCATTATATGACAACAGCAGAAGAAATTATAATGCAGATTAATGATTTAGATATATTTACAGCAGCTGTAGGCACCGGTGGTACTCTTGTAGGAGTATCAAAGAAATTAAAAGAATTCAATAAAAAAATAATTGTATCTGGTGTAGAGCCTCATAAGTCCCCTGTTTTATCAGGTGGAACTGCATCACCTCACAGAATACAAGGGATAGGTGCTGGATTTGTACCTGGAATATATAAAGGTGAAAATGTAGATGAAATTATTACTGTAACAGATGAGGAAGCTGAAGATACAGCAATTGACGTATCTTCTAAAATAGGAATTTTAGTAGGAATATCTACAGGTTGTAATGTAGCAGCAGCTAGAAAGCTTGCACAAAAATATGGGACTAATAAAAAAATATTGACCATATCACCTGACGGTGGTGAAAAATATATGTCTGTGTTAAGTTACAGTTAACTTTAAATAATAATTATATTATATGGATTTTATGCTTACTGCAAATTAAATGAAAATTATGTTAGCTTAATTATTTAAATTAATAAATACTGGAGGCAAATAATGATAAGATTTATAAAATCAATAATAAATGATATAGATTCCGTTTTTGACAGAGATCCGGCAGCAAGAAATAGATTAGAAATTTTTCTTTTATACCCTCATATGAAAGCAATTATAGCTTATAGAATAGCAAATAAATTGTATAAAAATAAACATTTCTTTTTAGCGAGGGCAATATCTAATATAGCAAGGCATAAGTCAGGTATAGAAATTCATCCAGGAGCAACAATTGGTAAGGGTTTATTTATAGACCATGGTATGGGAGTTGTTATAGGGGAAACTGCTGTAATAGGAGATAATGTCACAATGTTTCATGGTGTAACATTAGGAGGAACAGGAAATGAAAAAGGGAAAAGACATCCTACAGTAGGAGATAATGTTACAATTGGTGCTTCAGCAAAAATATTAGGTAATATTTATATTGCTTCAGGAACCAAGATTGGTGCAAATTCAGTAGTTTTGCATGATACTAATCCAAATTCGACGATGGTTGGGATTCCAGCTACAGAAGTTAAAAGAAAAAGCAAGATAATAAATCTTGGAGAATATGTAATATAAAATAATAAAGAGGACTAAATCTAATAGGGTTTTAGTCCTCTTTAATTTTCTTTATTATTATATTTACTCAACAGGCTTTACATTTTCAAAGTTTATAGTAAAAGGCTCATCTTCCTTTTTTTGAATATGACCGGATTCATAAGGTTCACCATCTATGGTCAAATATACTTTTTCTATGCCATAATACATGCCAAGTGTGTTTGTTATACATTGTAAAATCATAGATTCATAGTATGCTCCAGCATTCATTTCACTGATTAATTCCTTAGAAAAATCTATGTGAATAATACCATCATTTCCTAAATATAAATTGTTAATTTTTACATTAGGAGTTAATACCTGATTTTCAGTTGAAATATCTTTGATAGCATTTTCTATAATATCTTTTATATTATCATTTGTATTGAATGATATATTCACCTTTGTTGAGTTGATAATATCCTCTTCCATATTTGGGTAGTATAAATTTATGCTTTGTACTAGAGGAACATCACTTTCTATTTTGCTCAATGTAGATGAAACTTCATAACCTTCACCAGAATTGACTGTTTTTATTAATCCAATATCTTTCGCATAATAATCAGTTATAGTATAATTCTTACCTTCTGTTGTAACTTCCAAAGCTTTAAATGTACCCAAGGGAATTGTTATGTCTATATCTAAATTAGTAATTGATGTTTTAATATCTTCACCATTGGACCAACTGTTCCCAACTTCTATAGGCTCTTTTAATAATACCTCGCCATTATTATTTTTAGTTTTAGTAAAATCTTCAATAAAATATGTCTCGGCTCTATCTAGCAATACCTTCAATTGACCATTTTTGTTTTCTATGACTTTGACTGTTTCTGTTCCTCCATTATTTGTTCTTGTTTGAATACGGGTGTCGGTTGTATAATCAGTAAATACTGTATATGTCGCATATTCATTTCCCTCTCCGGCATATTCATACATTGTATTTTCTGTAAATGGAAAATAATCTTTAATTGAAAGTTCTGTTGATTCTATAACAGTATCATCTGAACCTTCATCTGGTGGTAAATTAGGCTCATTATTTTTAGAATTAACACAGGATGTTAGAAGCATTATTACAATCATAAATATAATAATTAATTTTTTCACTTTAATCTCCTTTTCACGTTTTATCAATAATATTATACCCAAATTTTATAAAGATAATATTAATAAAAATATAGGATAAAAAATATAGTATAATTTTTTATTGACAACAATTAATAATTTTATTATAATGACTATAAAGATAATTTTAGTCAAATAGTATAAGGAGATATGCATAATGCCAAGATCATACACAAACAAAGAAAGAGAACATATTGTAAAAAGGTTAAAGGATGAAGCTGCTTTATGCCTTAGCATGTATGGTGTAAAAAAAACAACAGTGGACGAACTTGTGAAGAGGGTAAATATACCTAAGGGTACGTTTTACTTATTTTATGACTCAAAGGAATTGTTGCTTTATGATGTTATTAATAGTTTACATAATGAAATTCAAGTTCATTTTTTAAAAGGGATAGAATCTTTGCAAGAAAATTTTAATTGCGATCAATTAACTGATTTATTATTTCAAACTTTCAAAAAAGTGGATAATACTTGTTTATTAAAAATAATTACGAATGGTGAATTGGAATTATTAATGAGAAAGCTTCCGAATAAAATCGTCGACGAACATCTTGTACATGATAATCAACTTATGGAAAAACTTATACTATCTATCCCTCAGGCAAAAGAAAAAGACATAGAATCATTTAGTGGAGCAATGAGGGGAATATTTTTAACTATGTTGCATAAGCGTGAAATTGGCGAGAAAATATTTGATGATTCTTTAAAGTTATTGATAAATGGCTTAGTTATAAAATTAATGGAGGAATAGTATGATACGGGTTAATAATTTATCATTTAGTTACTCAAAAAGTAAATTTCTTGAAAATATAAATTTTGAAGTTCCTAAAGGAGAAATTTTAGGGTTTTTAGGACCATCTGGAGCAGGTAAAAGCACTTTGCAAAAAATTCTAACGGGATTAATAAAGACATATAGGGGAAATTCAATTATTAATGGTGTAGAAAGCAAAAATTACAATAATACTTTTTATGAAAACATTGGTGTTGATTTTGAATTTCCAAGTTTGTATGAAAAATTAACAGGCAGGCAGAATCTTCAATTCTTTGGTTCATTGTATTCTAAAAAACTGCGTGATATTGATGAATTGCTAGAGATTGTGGGGCTTCAGAATGATGGAGATAAAAGGGTATCTGACTATTCTAAGGGTATGAAGTCAAGATTAAATTTCATTAAAGCATTGCAGCATAATCCGGATATTTTATTTTTAGATGAGCCTACAAGCGGATTGGATCCAAACAATAGCAGAGATATGAAAAATATTATTCTCGAAGAAAAATCAAAGGGTAAAACTATTATTTTAACAACTCACAATATGACAGATGCTACAGAGTTATGTGACAGGGTTGCATTTATAGTGGATGGCAAGTTAAAAGCTTTGGACACGCCACATAAATTAATTATGTCAAAAGGTGCAACAAAAATTAAATACACCTATATTGAAGGAAAAGAGCAAACCAGAGAATGTTTATTGAGTAAAACCAATGAAGATAAAAAATTACAAGAACTTTTGAGTAAAAATAAGATTTTATCAATTCACAGTAGCGAACCCACATTAAACGATATTTTTACGGACATTACAGGGAGGGTGCTAGAATGAGAACAAAGAATTTAATCATAGGGGATATTCAATTTCAATTTAAATATGGTTTTTATTTTGTATATTTAATTTTGACAATTTTATATATATCATTAATTTTTGTTCTTCCTCAATCATGGAGAGAAAAGGCAGCAGCTATAATGATTTTTTCTGACCCGGCTGCTATGGGATTGTTTTTTATGGGGGCTATTGTGCTGTTAGAAAAGAGTGAAAGGGTATTAAACTCTATTGCAGTTTCACCTGTAAAGGTACAGGAATATATTTTATCAAAGGTTATTTCGTTAGTTTTAATTTCAACAATTGTAGGCGTAGTGATTGCTTTATCTGCTAATGTAAATAATTTGTTAGCTGTAGTTTTTGGAACGCTTTTAGGTTCTGTATTTTTTACTCTCTTGGGATTGATAGTAGCTTCAAATATATCTAGCCTAAACCAATTTTTTGTAGCAGTTGTTCCAATTGAAGCAATTTGTTTTTTACCTTCTTTATGGTATTTGTTTGGTTATGATAAAATATTTATGTTGATACATCCCGGATGCATAATAATTAGGCTTATCAGCGGGAATAGTCAATATATGTCAGTGCTAGTATTTGTTTTGATTGCATGGATTGGTTTATTATATCTGGTTACTCTTAAATACATTAGGGAAATGTTTCAAAGTGTCGGAGGTATCAAATTATGATGACATATACAACTATCAGAAAATTATTTATTTCATTTAGACAGCTTATACATCAAATTGCAAAGGATGCGATGCTTTTTTTAGCATGCATTGCACCTTTGCTATGTGGTTTGTTCATTAGGTTTGGTATTCCTTTTGCAGAAAACTTATTGGCTGAACATTTTAATAAAATAATATTGCTGCCATATTATCTAATGTTTGATTTATTTCTGGCAGTACTTACAGCTGCGATGTTTGGATTTGCATCAGCCATGGTTATACTTGGGGAAATAGATGACGGAATTACAAGTTATTTAGCAGTGACACCTATAGGAAAAAGTGGATACTTATTTTCTAGATTAATATTTCCTATAATTTTTTCTTTCTTTATGTCATCAGTTGTTATACTTATATTTTCCTTAACAAAACCTTCCTTTAATATGATAGTAGCTATTTCCATAATGGCATCTATATTTGGTTTTATTATGTCTATGATGGTTGTTGCCATGTCTACAAATAAGGTCGAGGGATTGGCGGTTATGAAGATATCAAATATTTTATCCATCGGTATTATTGTACCATTTTTGGTTTCAGAAAAATTTCAAATATTTTTTTTCTTAGTTCCCTCCTTCTGGATTTCTAAATTTGCTATAGAAAATAAGATATTTAATTTTGTTGTATTTATAGTCGTTTCAATGGTATGGGTTTGGTTATTACTAAAGAAATTTATGCGTAAAATTAAATAATTATAAAATCAATAAATTTATCCCAATATTTTTTATGCTATGTCAAATCTATATGAAGAAACAATAACCCGCGTTGATTCACGCAAGCTAGAAGACATATTTAAATTGAAGAACACGTAATGCTTAAAGAAAAGCAGATATTTACCAAAATTAGTATTTTTTATGGTTGACAAAAGTTCATTGTTGGTATATCATTACGTTTAATATATATTTGTTACGAAAAGGATTAGTAAATTTATATGGTCTAAAGAGAGAAAGCAATTGGTGAGAAGCTTTCGACCCAATGTAGATTGAACCCACCTTGGAGCATTTAGGGGTTGCAACCTAAACGGCAAAAACCGTTATTTCAATGAGATACTGTATTTTTTGGTACAGTAATTAGAGTGGTACCGCGGATATCCGCCTCTTTGCAGAGGTGGTTTTTTTGTATGCCCTAACCCCGCTTTTTCGACCGTAAGGGAGAGAAAAACGGAGGTAGGTCAACCGCAATGAGTTCCGAATTTATGTGAGCGATAGCGAACAAATAAATTGGTGAACGAAACTGCGAATTTTATTTATAGAGGAGAAAAAATGAATAATAATATAGGAATTATAGGGCTTGGAAACGTAGGGTCCATGTTGTTGAACCAATTTTTAAAATTAAATGTTTTAAAAGAGGAAGATGTATATATTGCAAATCGTTCAAGGGGAAAAATAGATAATTTCGTCAAAGAATATCCATCATTAAACATTTGTGAGAATAATGCAGAGGTAGCAAAAAAATGTAATAAAATTTTAGTATGTGCTGAACCGGTTAATATACCAGCTATACTTTTAGATATGAAACCATTTTTAAATGAAGAAAGTTATATTTTAGTATCAACATCTATGATTTCGCATAAAGATTTGAATAAAATGCACAATGGTAAAATAACTATTTTTATGCCTACATTAATTTCTATGGTTAAAGGTGGCGTTACACTTGTATATCACAATGAATTTATTACAGAGGAAGATCGCAAGTTCTTTGAATATTTGTTAGGCAGCATAAGTGAGGTAAAAGTATTAGAAGAAGAAGACATTAATTTAACTCAAAATTTAACTGCAAGTTTCCCTGGTTTTTTTGCTGAGATAATGTCTGAATTTGTAAAAGCTGCTTCAAAGCATACTAGGCATATTAGTGATGAAGAACTTGAACATTTATTACTGGTTTCACTTGCTGGAGCTCCTAGATTACTTCTTGAAAGAAACTTGAGTTTTGAAGAAACTATAAATAGGGTATCAACAAAAGGTGGTATCACGTATGAAGGTGTAAAGGTATATAAAGAAAAATTGCCTGCCGTATTTGACGAAGCATTTAATGCTACAATTAAGAGATATAAAGAGATTACTAATACTACCAGTGATATTATTAATGAACTTATGAAATAAATAAATGCAGTGGGGCAGTTCCCATTGCATTTGTTTTTCTATTTAATTTTACGTAGTTTTGCTGCTTGGTGATAAGGCTGGGGTTGGAAACTTTCCCATCTTTTTAGCGAATCAGTCATAAACCCAACAACATCCATGTCGTAAACTTTGTTTAATAAATTTGACGTAATTACTTCATCTGCCTTCCCTAAAGCAGCAGTTTTGCCGTTTTCTAAAACTAACACATTATCTGCTAATCGCATGGCCAGGTTAATATCATGGAGAACACCAATTACAGTATGACCTTCTAATTTCGACCATTCTTTAAGATAATCAATCAATTCCGCCTGGTTTTTTAAATCTAAATGATTTGTCGGTTCATCTAATAATATAATACTTGGTTCTTGAGCTAATGTTCTGGCAAGATAAACTCTTTGGAGCTGGCCTCCGGATAGTGTGGTTATTTGCCTGTCACGAAGTTCATACATTCCTACCGCTTTTAAACATTCGGCAGTATATAATTTATCATTAAAAGAAGGCTCTTTTAATGCATTACCTTTCATATGAAGATATCTTCCAAGCAGAACAGTTTCAAAAACCGTATATGAAAAATATATTGATGATATTTGGCTCATCACTGCAATTTTTCTAGCAACTTCATGTCTTTTCATTTTAGCAATATTTTTACCATCTATTTGAATTGTTCCTTTGCTTGGAATCAATCCGGCTATAGCTTTTACTAGGGTAGTTTTACCACAGCCGTTAGGACCTAGTATGCATAAATTTTCTCCTTCTTTTACCGAAAGAGTAATATTTGTTAAGACATCAACTCCACCATATCCGGCAGATACATTATTTAATGTTAGCATATTACACAGCCTTCCTTCTTGAAAAATATACATATGCAAAGAATGGAGCCCCGATTAAGGCGGTTATTGACCCAACTGGAAGTTCTGATGGAGATACAATAGTACGTGCCACAAGATCCGCTATAATCATGAATGCGCCGCCAAAGAGTACTGACATTGGTATTACAATCTTGTGTGATGAACCAAATATCTTTCTTACTACATGCGGTGCAATCAAATCTATAAATCCAATAACTCCCACAAATGAAATGGCGCTGCCTGTTAAAGCTGCAGATATGCCCAGCAAGAGCCACTTTATTTTTTGAATATCTACACCAATTGCGCGTGCTTGTTCTTCACCAAAGGTCATTATATCTAATTCCTTTGAATAACATATTAATAGTAATACTCCTACTAAAATAATTGGAAATAATACAAACACATTTGCCCATTCCTTTAATGAAAAGCTACCCATTTGCCAAAGTGCTATCTGTTCTAGATGTTCCTTTGACATGGCTGTCATTAATGTTAAAACAGCATTAATAAATAATGAAAAAACCATACCTACTAATATAATTGTGTTGTTTTCCATATTTTTATCTACACGTGATGTAAAGCTGACTGCAAGAAAAACAGTTAATAAACCAAATATTAATCCTACTAAAGGTAAAGTAAACATACCTAACAGTGGTATATTAAATCCTGTAATTATAACAATTCCAGCACCAACAGATGCGCCTGATGATACACCTAGGGTGTATGAGGAGGCTAAAGGATTTTTTAATACAGACTGCATTACAGTTCCGCTAACAGCTAAAGCTCCGCCTACCATAAACGCTAAAAGAGTTCTTGGAAATCTCAAATTCCATAGTATTGATGCAGAAGTACTAGGTATATGACTAGGTAGTGGTGTAGAAAATAATTTATTTAATAATATATTAAGTATATCCAATGGTGGTACGTAGATGCTCCCAATGCCGATACCAAAGAGCAACACAAGTATGGACATGAATATAGAAATAATAACTTTTGATTTTGTATTCATTTTTTAATATTTATCTGGATAGATATCTTTTGCCATCTCTTCTAATGCTTTAACAATATTATGGTTGGATAAAGAACTGGCATCCTTATCCACATAGTAAACATCATTATTTTTAATAGCAGTTATATTTTCCCATCCGGTGCGGGATTTAATTTCATCTACGGCATTTTCAATGTAATCAACATTTGTAATTATTACATCCGGATTTGCAGCAACAATGACTTCATCAGATACTGCAATCCAACTTTCCTGATCTTTTAATATATTGGTTGCACCAATTAGTTCAATCATTTCATTTAGGAATACACCCTCACCAAAGCTGTATAAGCTTGGTGATGCACTTATTTCAAAGTATACAGTTTTCTTTTCTGTAATATTATCAGAAATTTTCTTTACTTCTGCAATTTTATTTTTCATATTATCTACAATTTCTTTACCCTTTTGTGAAACCTGCATTGTATCCGATATAAATATAATATCATCATAAATTCCTTGTATACTGTCACTGGATGGTATATATGCCAAGCAAATTCCCATATCTCTAATTGGTTTAAATGGATCATTACCTTTACTCATACTCATGCCAGTTGCAAAAACAATATCAGGGTTTAATGATACAAGTTTTTCAGCATCTGGTGCCATCATATCGAAACTAGGAATACCATCAGGCAAGCCCGGAATATCTTCTGAGTATGTATCAATTGCAATAATTTTATCCCCAAATCCTAAGTCTACCAATACTTCTGTAATAGAAGGGGACATTGATATTATAGAAGTGATGTCTTGTGGAACAGTTATTTCATTTCCAGCGCGGTCAGTCTGTGGCAATGTTGAAGTAACTCCTGTAGGGTCTGTTGCTGGCTCTGTTTCTTTAGGATTATCAGATGTACAACCAGTTAGCATGGATATTATTATTATTAAAATAAGTGGCATTGACATAATTTTCTTCATTGTATTCCTCCATTTTTGGATATGTAATTTTTAAAATAAAAAAACGTCTCGATATAGTCGAAACGTAAATAACCACAACCAAACTTTGGAATATATTTTGTTAAACGATTACCAAAGAATTATTAAACAAACTATCGCTTTTATCGCTGTAAAGCATAGCATTTGCGGTTTATTACGCAAATAATATTGGCAGGTTTTCCGACTTAGAGGTCTTAGCTTGTTTTTAACCTTCCCAGATTATATCCAGTGGTTTGCTTATACATTAAAAACTGCTCTCTCTTCACGGCAGCAGGACTGTTTAGGACTTTAACCTAATTCCCTATTATCACACTAAGTTGACCTTTGTGTACACCAACATCGAAGATGTTATTTTACTATAAGTATATTACACCTTTTTTACCCTGTCAATGTATTTTATTGTGATGGTATAATACTTTTTTCCATTTTTATTTGCAAATAATAGTTGATTACATTATAATATTATATAGTTGTTAATAAAATTAATTTAATGAGGTGACGTGTTGAATCCTTCAAAAAAAATACTTATTGTTGATGACGACAAAAGGGTTGTAAAAATGCTTGTTGAGTATATGAAATTATATGAATATAAAACTATTTGTGCATATAATGGTAGGGATGCACTGGCATTTTTTGATGAATCTATAGATTTAGTTGTGTTGGATATAAATATGGATGACATTGACGGCATAGAAGTTTGCGAAAGGATACGGGAAAAAGCTAATGTTCCTATAATTATGCTGAGTGCAAATGCAACATCTTTTGATAAAATAAAAGCTTTAGGTGTTGGAGCTGATGATTATGTAGTTAAACCTTTCGATCCATTAGAGTTGTTAGCCAGGATTAAAGCACATATTAGCAGAGTTGAGCGTTTCAATGCATCCAGAACTATTGAAACACCAATAGAATTTGATGACATAAAAATTTTTCGCAATGCATATAAGGTTACTAAAGGTAAAAATGAAATAAATTTTTCAAATACGGAGTTTAGATTGCTTGTATATTTAATTGATAATGCATTTAATGCTATATCAAGACAAAAAATATTAAATGATGTATGGCAAAGTGATTTATACGATGAAAACATAGTTAATACTTATATAAAAAGAATAAGGATGAAGCTTGAAGATATAGGAAATGGAGAAAAATACATAAAGTCAATTCGTGGAGTCGGTTATATGTTTGAAGCTGAATTTAAGTATAAATAAATGCCGGATTAGTTAACCCGGCATTTATTTATGCGGTATACTTGTTAATGTAAAACCAAAAGGTGCTTCCTTTGTTTAGTGTAGATTCAAATTGTAAAGTTGAATTATGAGATTCTAAAATTAGCTTAGATACATATAGTCCAAGACCGTAACTATTTGGTTCAGATAAGTTTGATTTATAAAACATATCAAAAATATAATCCTTATCATTTTCCTTTATTCCAACACCATTATCTTTAATCTTAAATAAAACTTTGTTTTCTTCGCTATTTATAGTAACTTTGATAGTTGTATATTTATCACTGTACTTTACAGCATTGCTTACAAGATTTTGCCATACTCTAATGATTTTAACCTTATCAATATCTAGTGTGCAATCATCACAGTTGAATTCACCGCTGAAAATTCTATCAGAATTTTCTATATAATCTTTTGCAGAATCAAACAAATATTTGCAGAATTCATTGGCGTCAATACGTTCTAACTTTAGCTGTTGAATATATTGAGCTTCATATGTAGAATCTAAAACATCATATGAAATTTTCTCTAAAGTTTCTGCGCTGTTGTATATTTCTTGCAGAAACCTTGTTTTTGCATCCTCTTCAACTATTAATCCTGACAATAATCCCTTTGCATATCCTTTAATTAATGTTAGTGATGTTCTTATGTCATGTGACAGGGTGGATAGAAATTTAGAAGTTAAGTATGTTTTCATTTCTAAAGAATTTTTAAGAAATTCCGATTTTTTAATAAGAAATTCTGCATCCTTTTCAAAAAAGTTTAAATCTTTATCTACCTTATTTTTTATGGTGTTAATAAAAGAATCAAAATTGTTGTAATTTTCATAAGTGTCTAAATTTGAAACGCCCTTTACATTTACAATTGTTTTATCAATAGCATCTTCAAAAATTTCATTACTGTTTTTTGCACTGTTTATATAATTGTTAATGTGGATTATGGGGGATGATATTTTATTTGACATAAAAATACTAATAAAAATCGCACAGCCTGAAATAATTATTCCATAAAATACAACATATCTCAATAAACTAATAGACTTAGCCATCAGCTCATCCTTAGGCATAATTGTAAGTAATATCCAATTATTACTGTTCATCTTTTTATACGAATATAAATATCCATCATCATAGTACTTATAAACGGCATCTTTTTTATAATCTATATTTTTAAAACCTGTTAAGGTGTCTGAGGCTAATTTTTGTATCATACTTGGATCTTTGTGTGATAGTATGTAACCATTTGAATCAATAATAACAAAATATCCTGATTCACCAATTTCATAGTCATTTACAAAATATACAAAGTTTTCAGCTTTTATAGCTATGCCAAATAAACCTAAAACCCTGCCATCCTCACTGTATATAGGATGAACAGTATTTACAATATTAGTTCTGTCAGATAATGCAAGCAATATATCACTAGTTGCTGTTTTTTTATAATTGAATCCATCTTGAATATATTTCCTGCTTGACAAGTCTACATACATAGCATTTGGCATTGTTGAGGAAATTATTATACCATCACGGTCAACAATAAATAAATCTTTGTAATAGTTGTTATCTAAATTCATTTTTTCCATGGTTTCTATTAAATATTTATTGGTTTCATCAGTATCTTCGATTTTATTAAAAAATTTATGAACATGTTCATCTCTTGAAAATGCCAATGTTTCAACTTGAACTTTTTTAACCATTAGATCTATTTTTTCTTGAGCCCTCAGTATTTGTACTTCTGTAAATTTTGTAGATTCATTATTTAGTATGGATGCTGATTTTGAATAAATAGATGCGCACATTATAATTAATGATATGATTACAATAATACAAATGGATAGGGTAATTTTGTTTTTAAGTTTCATGCTTTACCTCATATATATTTTAAAAATTATTACATCTGTGTATTTATTATATCATCAAGCAAGCCAGAAAACGGCTTGCATCACAACGATTCAATAAATACATCCAGACAAAGGCTCATGCCTTTGTTTCCTCTGTGTATTTATTATATCATCAAGCAAGCCAGAAAACGGCTTGCATCACAACGATTCAATAAATACATCTAGACAAAGGCTCATGCCTTTGTTTCCTCTGTGTATTTATTATATCATAAAGGTATAATAAAAATAAAATAGTTTTATGTATATTTCATATATATTTATAAACAAATGATGTATATTAATTATAAATACTATGTAAAAACAACGTTTGCAATATAAATGTGTTAATATATGTTTAAGTACAAAAATATATATTGCAGGAGGTAAAAATGAATACAGAAAAACAAACAATTAGTACAAAGGACAAATTAAAGTTTTTATTATGTAGTGCAGTAGGAATATTTATGTTTTTTATAACGGTTACTTTTGACGGTAAAGAGTCAATACCATTAGACCACATTGTGACAGTATTAAAACAAATCCTAGGAGGATTAACAGCTTATATTGCATTAGCAATTATGGTTTATGGTGGAATTAAACCATTCATAAAAAAAACTTGGAACAAAAATACAGTAGAAATAGTATTTTCAGTATTTAAAGTTTTAGGTATTATTACAGGATTTATGTTTGTATTTAATCTTGGTCCGGAATTTTTATATGCACCAGATTTATTTCCTTTTTTATTTAATAAATTAGTTATACCTTTGGGATTATTAATACCTGTAGGTGCAGTATTTCTTTCTTTTCTAATCGGGTATGGGTTAATGGAATTTACAGGAGTGCTTATGCAGCCTGTAATGAGACCAGTTTGGAAAACACCGGGCAGATCTGCAATAGATGCAGTAGCATCCTTTGTAGGAAGTTATTCATTAGGGTTATTAATAACAAATAGAGTATATTTAGAAGGCAAGTACACTAAAAAAGAAGCAATGATTATAGCAACAGGATTTTCAACAGTATCTGCTACATTTATGATAATAGTTGCTAAAACATTAGGCCTTATGGAAAACTGGAATTTATATTTCTGGTCAACCTTAATTATTACATTTATAGTTACAGCTATTACAGTACGTATATATCCAATCAGCAAAAAAAGTGACGAATATGTTACAGGAAGTGGAGATCCAGAAGTAATAGTAACAGAAAATCGTTTAAATGTTGCTTGGAATGAAGCTATGAGAGTATCTCGTAATTCAGGAAACATTATGAATAATATATGGATTAACTTGAAAGATGGTATCAATATGGTAAGTAATATATTGCCTACCATAATGTCCATTGGTTTGTTAGGCTTATTGTTAGCTACTTATACTCCTGTATTTGATATTATAGGATATATATTCTATCCATTTACAGCACTTATGCAATTGCCTGAAGCTATGCTTACAGCAAAAGCTTTAGCTGTAGGAATAGCAGAAATGTTCTTGCCGGCAGGAATTATTGCAAATGCTCCAATACTTTCAAAATACGTAGTTGGCGTATGCTCAGTATCATCAATACTATTTTTCTCTGCATCAATTCCTTGTATATTGTCAACCGAAATACCTGTTTCAGTTAAAGAATTAGTTATTATATGGGTTGAAAGAACTATATTATCAATAATAATGGCAGCATTAGTAGGGATGATAATATTCTAATAATTTAAATTGTGCTTATAGCAAAATGCGTTAGGGTCAATCCAACGCATTTTTGTTATTTTCAAACAAAATTCTGATTGTAGACATTAAACAATGGAACGATTTACTATAATATAGAGTCTAATAATAATAACTACTTATATGGAGGTTAGCATGAAAAAATTATTAATGATATATATTGCTATCTTAATGGTATTGGTTTCTGGCTGTACAAGGGATAATGTACCAGATGTTTTAGACGGTTATAAAATGGTAATTGACAAGCTATATAATGAAGACAAAGGACTCAACAGTGATATAAAATATATAGCCATTGACACTTCATTAATGAAAAATCTAACAGATGATAAAAAGACAGAGTTGCTGAAACAACTTGAAGCCTATGGCCTAATAGTGTTAGATATGACTTATAATGAATTAGAAGAACAAGGATATATCCAAGACCTTTATTTTAAAGAAGGAGTATTATTTAAAATTGAAGATGAACCTATGGAGAACAATACAATAAAGATGAATGTATCTAAATGGCGTTCTGGACTTGGAGCAATTGGTTATAATAATTTAATAATAAAATGTAATAACGACGAATGGGAAATAATAAAAATAGGTGAATCTTGGATAAGCTAAATCTGCCAAATCATATGTTTCATTGTTTATTAAGTCAAGAATAACGTCTTTCTCAGAATATGAAAAATGGGTCTAATTTACTTTTACAATTTCGGCTTAAAAAACGAAAAAGTTCAAATTTTAAAAATATATTGACAAAAAGGTAGAATTTTATTATTATAGGGTATAATTAAATAATAAAGAAATAGTTATGTGTGATGAAAAAGAGGAGTAAATATAAAAAACTCTTAGAGAATGAAATTCATAGGCTGAAAGATTTCATGAGTAAATTTGTATTGAAGGTAGCTTTTGAGCATTTAATCTGAAATAGCAGTAGGATTAAACGGTTATACCGTTATATAATTAAGAGCCGTAATGGAAATTAGGTGGTACCGCGGGTTTTCTCGTCCTTTTAGAGGGAGAAGACCCGCTTTTTGTATGCCCTAACCCCATTTTTCAGAGTGTTTTTTCTGAAAAATGGTTGGTAGGTCAACCGCAACGAATTCCCAATGTATGCGACGTAAGGAGCAAATACATTGGTGAATGAGACTGCGTAAGGCCCTAACCCCATTTTTCAGAGTGTTTTTTCTGAAAAATGGCTGGTAGGTCAACCGCAATCAGAAACAATTTTATTAATAATATAGTTTAAATATAAGAGAGAGGGAATGAAAATATGACAACAAATATACCTAGTAAGTACAATCCAAAAGAATTTGAAAATAAGATATATAGCGCATGGGAGGAAGAAAATTGTTTTAAGGCAGAACACAATACCGACAAAAAACCATTTACAATAGTATTGCCTCCTCCAAATATAACAGGGCAGCTTCACATGGGTCACGCATTGGATCATACGTTGCAAGATGTGCTGATTAGATGGAAAAGGATGCAAGGATATGAAACTTTGTGGCTTCCGGGTACGGATCATGCCAGCATAGCAACAGAAGTTAAAGTTGTTGAGCGCTTAAAAAAAGAAGAAGGAAAAACAAAAGAAGAAGTAGGCAGAGATGAATTTCTTAAAAAGGCATGGGAATGGAAGGAAGAATTTGGAGGCAGAATAGTTGATCAAATGAAGAAACTTGGTGATTCTTGCGATTGGTCAAGAGAAAGATTTACAATGGATGATGGCTGCAATGAAGCAGTAAAAGAAGTTTTTATCAGATTATACAATAAAAAACTTATATACAGAGGAAACAGAATAATCAATTGGTGTCCCGATTGTCTCACTACATTGTCAGATGCAGAAGTTGAACATGAAGATACACCGGGCAAATATTATTATGTAAAATATCCATATGTTGATAATCCTAACGAATATTTTATTGTAGCTACAACAAGACCTGAAACCATATTTGGTGATGTTGCCATAGCGGCACACCATGATGATGAAAGATATAAACACTTAATAGGCAGGAAGGTTATAGTTCCCCTTGTTGGAAGAGAAATTCCTATTATAGCTGATGAATATCCAGATATGACAAAAGCAACAGGAGCACTGAAAATAACACCTGCACACGACCCTAATGACTTTGAAATTGGACTTCGACATGATTTAGAACAAATTAGCTGTATGAATGAAGACGGCACAATGAACGAAGTTGCTGGAAAATACAATGGTATGAATCGTTTTGAATGCAGAAAGGCGTTTGTAAAAGAGCTTGAAGAAAATGGATTCATATTAAAAATGGAAGATACAGACCACAATGTAGGAACATGCTACAGATGTCACAATATAGTTGAGCCTCGTATATCAGACCAGTGGTTTGTAGACATGAAACCTTTAGCAGAACCTGCAATTAAAGCCGGACTAAATAAAGATGTAGAGTTTGTACCTGAAAGATTTACTAAAATTTATACTCATTGGTTAGAAAACATTAGAGATTGGTGTATATCTAGACAATTGTGGTGGGGACATAGAATACCTGCATACTACTGTCAGGAATGCGGTGAAATAATGGTTCAAAAAGATGCACCTGACAAATGTGTTAAATGTGGCAGCACAGATATTAAGCAAGATGAAGATGTATTAGATACATGGTTCTCATCAGCATTGTGGCCATTTTCAACATTAGGATGGCCTAATGAAACAGAGGATTTAAAGTATTTTTATCCAACAGATGTATTGGTTACAGGATACGATATTATATTTTTCTGGGTTGTAAGAATGGTATTTTCAGGACTTGAAATTATGGATGAAGTTCCATTTAATCATGTATTTGTTCATGGTTTGGTGAGAGATGCGGAAGGAAGAAAAATGAGCAAATCATTAGGTAATGGCGTTGATCCTCTTGAAATTATAGACCAATTTGGTGCAGATGCCTTAAGATTTATGCTTATGACAGGTATATCTCCAGGTAATGATACTCGTTTTAAAATTGATAAACTTGAGTCATGCAGAAACTTTGCAAATAAATTGTGGAATGCGTCAAGATTTGTGTTAATGAATGTTGATGGAGATTTAATAGATGAAAAAACTGCTGAAGATAATTATAAAATAGAAGATAAATGGATTATCTCAAGAGTAAATAAAGCTGCAAAAGAAATAACAGACAATTTAGATAAGTTTGAACTTGGTATGGCTGCACAAAGAGTATATGATTTCATATGGAATGAATATTGTGACTGGTATATTGAAATAGTTAAAACAAGGCTGTATGGTGAAGATGGTGTCGACAAAGATACTGCCAGATTTGTTCTTATAAAAGTATTAAAAGATATGTTAAAGCTGCTGCATCCATTTATGCCATTTATAACAGAAGAAATATGGTCATATTTGCCTGATACTGATACTAGGTTAGTACGTTCACAGTGGCCTCAACACTCAGAAGAAGAAAATTTTGAAGATGCAGAAGCAAACATGGAATTCATTATGGAAGCAATCAGGAGTATTAGGAATACGAGAGCCGAAATGAATGTTACACCTTCAAGAAAAGCAAGGGCTATATTTGTACCTTCAAAAGAAAACTGTAAAAATTATATAGAAACAGGTTCTTCTTACTTTGCAACATTAGCAAATATAACCGAAGTACAAATTATTCATGATAAATCCGAGATTGGTGAAGATACATCATCATCAGTAATAGACGGTACAGAAATATATCTTCCTTTATCAGATTTAATAGATTTTGAAAAAGAAATAGAAAGACTAGAAAAAGAAAGAACTAAATTGCAAAGCGAACTTGACAGAGTACATGGGAAGCTTAATAACGAGAAATTTATGAGTAAAGCACCTGAAAATGTAGTTAACGAAGAAAAAGAGAAGTTAGCAAAATATCAATCAATGATGGAAAAAGTAGTTGAAAGATTAGAATCATTAAAAAATAAATAATAGATAGTTGAAATAGGCGGTAGAAACAATTACCGCTTATTTTTATTCATTTTTATTACAATTGATGCGAAATTGTGATAAATAATGAAAACATTTTATATTGACATTTTGTTTCATATATTATAACATAATATTGAAATAAAATGTCGAATAAACAAGGGGTGTTTTATAATGATTAAAACCATAAAAGAGGTTGTTGAAAAGCCAAAAAGGCTTGCAATAGGGCTTATGTCAGGTACATCACTGGATGGTATTGATGCTTGTGTTGCTGAAATTAAAGGTAATGGAAAAAACACAGAAATCAAATTTATAGATTTTATTACACTAGAGTATACAAGAAGCGAAAAGGAGAGAATACTGAAATTATGTAATATAGACACCTCAACTGTTGATGAGATATGCTACATGAATAGATATCTAGGTGATAAAATGGGTGAAGCAGCTAGAGAAGTGTGTAAAAAGTCAAGTATAGATATAAAGAATATAGATTTTATTAGTTCTCACGGACAAACGATTTACCATATGCCCCATAAACATTGTACTTTACAAATCGGAGAACTTTCAAATATTGCATCTGTAACAGGTTGCTTAACTGTTGGTGATTTTAGACCATCAGACATGGCATATGGAGGTCAGGGTGCACCATTAGTACCGTACATAGACTATTTGCTATTTTCAAGTGAAAAGAGCGGTCGTGTATTGCTTAATTTAGGCGGTATTGGCAATATAACTGTTCTTAAAGCAGGGGGAAGAGAAGATGATGTTTATGCATTTGATACAGGTCCTGCTAATGTTCTTATAGATGAAGTGGCAAGGATTATTACAGATGGTAAAATGGCATTTGATGCTGAAGGTAAAATGGCACTAAAGGGAAATATAGATGAACAATGGCTTGAAAAAATGATAAAACAAGATGAGTATCTTTGTAAAAGCCCTCCAAAAAGCACAGGAAGAGAATATTATACAATTGAATTTGCAAAAAAACTTTACAATGAAGGCAAGGCAAAAGGGTTAAGTAATTTTGATATAATTTCAACTATAACTGCTTTTACTGCTAAGACTATACAAAACCAACTTGAGAAATTTGTTTTACAAAATTGCAAAGTTGATGAAATATATGTTAGTGGTGGAGGGGCACACAATAAAATGATTATGAAGCTTTTATCTGAGTATATTAATGCAGATGTTAACCTTATGGATAAGCTTAATTTTTTTGGAGATGCAAAAGAATCTATTGCATTTGCTGTCCTTGGTAATGAATTTTTGCATGGCAATACAAACAATATCCCTTCAGCAACGGGTGCTAATAGGAAGGTTATTATGGGAAAATTAGCTTTACCTTCAGTATAATTATTTAAGAATAAATAAATTAAGGGGGTTACAATTTGGAAAAATCAATAGAGCAAGTAGATTATACGGTTAAAAAATATATGGAACAAGGTTATTTCCCATCGGCAGTATGCAGTATTTTTAATAGTGAAAAAGCTCTTTATAGTAAAGCCTTTGGAGATGTAGATGTAAATACTGTATTTGACGTTGCTTCTTTAAGTAAAATAATTACTTCTACAGAAGTTTTAATGCTTGTAAATGAAGGTAAAATGAATTTAAAAGATAAAATTAGTTCATATTTACCATGTATCAATAATTTTGATGTTTTAAAAGGAAGACTTTCAGATGTAACTATAGAGCAGTTGTTAACCCATAGTTCAGGTATTATTGATTGGTACCCATTTTATGCAGAAGAAGGAAGTTTCTTTGATGTATTAAATAAGGTTATTAGTCTATATCCCAAAATTAAAGGTACTGTGTATAGCGATTTGAATTTTATGTTATTAGGTGAAATAATAAAAAATGTATTGAGTTTAGAATTAGACAAGGTTCTTGAAAAATATATTAAAAAACCTTTAAATATAAAAAATATTACATATTGTCCTACAAATAAAAATAATATAGCTCCTACTTCTTATGGAAATATTATAGAAGAAGAAATGTGTAAAGTAAGAAATATTGAATTTAAAGGGTGGAGAAACAAGGAAAAAGTAATTCTAGGAGAAGTAAATGATGGAAATTCATATTATTTCTTTAATGGAATAGCAGGACATGCCGGAATTTTTGCAGATGTTGAATCATATGTTAACCTATGCAAATATTATATGACAACCGACAATGAACTTTTGAAGTCATCTATGAAAGACTATGGATGTGGAAGAGGTCTTGGATGGCAAATTTCAGAAACCTTTCCAATGGGATGTGGTCATTCTGGGTTTACGGGTACATCTATTTGGATTTGCAAAGATAAAAATATTGGTGCAGTAATTTTTACAAATAGATTACATACTAAAAATGAAACAAAAAATTTAAATAATTTTAGAGAAGAAATGCATAAATGCATTTTAAATAATTTTTTATAAAAAAATATATTAAAAAAGGGAGACTAAAAAATGAATAAGAGAATATTATCTATTGCTTTACTAATTGTTCTAGTGATGATGGTTTTCACAGCATGCGGGGGAAATAATAACTCTGAACAGCCTGCAGCAAGTGATCAAGAACAAACTGCACCAGATAGCCAAGATACACCTAAAGAAGCAACGGCACAAGTTTTAAAATATGGAACTGATGCAGAACCTGTTGGATTAGATCCACATACAATTTCTGCTGTTGCATCCGTAAGAATTTTCAGACAAATATACAATACATTAATTGATGTAGATGATAATATGAATTTTATACCTGAGCTTGCAGAGTCATGGGAACAACCTGATGATTTAACTTACATATTTAAATTAAGACAAGGAGTTAAATTCCATAATGGAAGAGAAATGAAAGCAGACGATGTAAAATACAGTTTTGAAAGAATTTTAAATCCAGAAACAGCAGCATTAGGAAAATCATATTACGACAGTGTATCAACTATAGATGTAGTTGATGATTATACAGTTAAATTTATATTAAAAGAGCCATTTGCGCCATTTATGACTAATTTAACAAGTTTATACGGAGCTATTGTTCCTAAAGAAGTCGTTGAAGAAAATACAAATTTAATGCAGGTTGCATGTGGTACAGGACCATTTATACTTAAAGAATGGGTTCCGGATAACAAGGTGATTTTGACTAAAAATCCTGATTATTTTGTTGAAGGTGAACCTAAGCTAGATTCAATAGAGTATTATGTTATGACTGACGAAGCATCAAGAATAGCAGCGCTTCGTACAGGAAATGTTCATTTAATAAAGCTTCCTGCATCTAGTATATCACTGGTTGAAGGAAATGATGATATAACAATAATGGATTATCAATCAAATGATTATTTATTCCTTGGATTTAATTTAGACCTTGATAAGTTTAAAGATGTAAGAGTTAGACAGGCAATTAGCTATGCAGTTAACAGACAAGAAATTATTGACCTTGTTTATGACGGAGAAGCAACTATTGCTGGATTTGTACCTCCTGCAATGGGTAGGTGGTCTATGGATTTTGCAAGTGAAGATTTGTATCAACAAAATATAGAAAAAGCAAAACAACTAATGGCAGATGCAGGTTATCCAGATGGATTTGAAACAACTATAGCAGTTGGTTTGTTAGATGACATAAGAGGAGCAGGGGAAATACTTCAAAAGCAATTAGAGGAAATTGGGATTAAAGCAACTATACAAAACCTTGAATCAGGTCAATATATAGATGCATGGAAAAACAGAACACATGAAATGATGGCAGGAAGAAATGGGGCGGGCACTGATCCGGATAGAGCAGTATCATTCTTCTATTCAACTAAAGGATCAGCAAATGTTTGGGGATATTCAAACCCTGATGTTGATGCATTATGTGATAAAGGTAAAATAACTGTAAATGAAGAAGAAAGAGAAAATGTTTATAAAGAAGCACAAAAATTAGTACTAAATGATTGTCCTAATATATGGATGGCATCTCCTATGGATTATTATTTTGTAAGAACTGAAATGAAAAATTATAAACCATCAACATTTAATATTGAGAATTTTAATCAAGTAATTATAGAATAATTAATAAAATATGGGAGGGTGTATAGCCCTTCCTTATTATTGAATGTTTTATATGTAAAGGGAGTGAAGAAGATGCGTTCATATATTATTAGAAGAATACTTATGTTAATTCCTGTTTTAATAGGAATAAGTTTATGTATTTTTTTAATTATGCAGTTAATACCTGGTGATGTTATATCAGGACTTTTAGGTATAGAAGAAAATCCTGAACTTAGAGCACAATATGTTATAAAATTTGGTTTAGATCAACCATTACCTAAAAGGTATTTAGATTGGATTACAAATGTTTTAAAAGGTGACTTTGGAACTTCGTTTAGAACTGATAAAGAAATATTTCCGGAAATGATGAGCAGATTTAAAATAACTTTTCAATTGACTATTATGGCAGCTATGATATCTTGGATTATTGCTATACCCTTGGGTATTATATCAGCATTGAAAAGAAACACTTGGATAGATGCAGTAGTTAGATTTATAGCACTGTTAGGAGTATCTGTTCCTAATTTTGCTTTTGCTACTCTTCTT
>SWCH01002898.1_pt1:5000-40497 | contig 40497 bp, 43 predicted proteins | sample 4690051 | NCBI WGS metagenome assembly SWCH01 (sample SAMN10267282, study PRJNA491770) | bioreactor metagenome | isolation source: DHS bioreactor inoculated with | place: Japan: off Shimokita Peninsula | reverse complement strand
ATTTAAATTTATTTTAATTTTTAAAATTAATTCCCGGGAATTATAATACTTTAAATATCCCAATATCTATCCGTAGATGTAGAAACTATTCACCATTAGTTCAATGTCGGCACTAGCTTCCTGGAAAGCCACTGGATCTCCCACGAACCATAAATAATAAAGTAAACTCTCTTTCTTAAATGAAACAATCAGGATGCTGGTGGGGGTCATCTCGTGGTTCTCACCATAGATCTCATAGATTTCCATCCCATACCTTTCAAAATCCCTTTCATCCATGACTTCGCTTCCCTGAATCCGGAACACATCTTTGAGCATCTCTGCAAACTCCTGGGATGATATTTCAGCCACATCTGTATTCCGGTTAAGAGAGAGGGTAATTGAATTATTGGCATACAAACCCCGGAGAACCTTCTTAGCATCAGAAGTACTCACCATCTCCCAATGTTCAGAATAATCCAAGGACACCTCACCATTATCATAATTCAAGATCCCAACTTCTTTCTGGGGTTTAAAGATTTTCTGGATGGATATATCTGCTTTATCCCTCACATACTTATATTCATCTTTCTGAGCATGCCTTAGTGCTTCCAGTGCCTCAGCATCCCCAATTCTACCCAGGGCTTCGGCTGCCTTACCCCTAACATGCCTATGTTTATCAACTTTTCTACCTAAAAGGAGGCATATAAGTGCATTTAGTGCTTCTTCGCCACCGATTTTCCCTAATACTTCGGCTGATTTAGCTCTTACTCGCCAATTTTTATTTTTAAGGGTTTTTATCAGGGCTGGCACCGCACTTTCACCTAGTTTTCCCAGGGCCAGCATTGCCTTCCACCGTACATCTGCATCCTCATCATCCAATGCTTCTAATAGCACGGGAATGGCTTTTTCATCCCTCATCTTACCTAAAGATACGGCAGCATATTTACGCACATGCCAGTCACTATCTTCCAGAGTTTCTATTAGGTAAGGCACAGCACGATGGTCACCAATCATCCCTAAAGCATTGGCAGCAGTTCTTCTTACACTCCAACTATTATCTTTCAGTGCAGCAATCAGTGCATCCACTGCCTCAGGGTCACCTATCTCCCCCAGAGCCCAGGTTGCCTTTAATCTAACTTCTTCATCAGGATCATCTTCCATCGCCTGAATCAGAGGTTGAACAGCTCTAAAATCTCCTATTTTACCTAATGCCTCTGCAGAATTCTCCCTAACGGCACTGAGAATAATGTAATCAGAGTGCCAACTTTTATAACGTAAAGCTTCTATAAGAGCGTCCACAGCCCGTTCATCTCCTACTTTCTTCAAAGCTCGGGCTGCTTCTTTCCTGGTGAGATAGTCCTGATCTTTAAGGGCTCGAATTAAGCCCTCAACATCTCTTTCTTCTTCCAGGTACTCAATATTTACATCAGAATCCATAGCAATCTCCTGGAACTGGGGATAATATCATCATAATTCTATTGGATGTGGTGGAAGTTATAATTATGCTATTTACTTATAATATCTCCTTTAAAAGTTTTAAAAATTGGGGGTAGTCACGTACAAAACCCAGCATTGACATTTTGGAGATGGATTCCAAATCCTGTTTTTTAAGAAATTTAGCCAGGATATTCATTTCTTCATCAGTCAAACGGTCCATTATTCTACGATATTTAAGGGATTGTTTAAGATCTCCCCCTACCTCCTTTTTCCACCGGGTTTCATATCTTTTCAAGAAATTTTCAGAAGTTTTTCCCTTTTCAATGGCCTCTGCTGCAACTTCGCCTGCAATACGAGCACAGAGGACTGTAACATGAATTCCCCCTCCAGTGAATGGTTCAACCTGTCCAGCAGCATCTCCTACCACCATCAAACCATCAGTATAGGTTTTATCCACAGGGCCGTGAACTGGAACTCCTCCAATATTAAGTTCAACAGGGGTGGCATTCATCTGAGAGGTGAATTTCCTAAGGAAACTGTAAGCGCTTGTAGTATCACTCCTCACACCCACCCCTACATTGGCTACACCATCTCCCTTGGGAAAGACCCATACATATCCTCCGGGAGCTATTTTCTGTCCGAAATAGAACTGGAGATAATGGGGATCACAACTCACACCAACCATCTCGTACTGTGCACATGAACAAAGACTATGAGGGGTCTGTCTGGTGTTAAGGCCTGCCATTTGGGCTACTTGTGACTCAATTCCATCGGCAGCAATCACCAGTTCTGCTTCTATTTCCAGGGTGTGATCCATATGTTTAGCAACCACCCCACGGACTCCTTCCTTTTTACGTATAAGGTCCTTTACTGTGGTTTTAACCAGTATATCAGTTCCTGCTTTTGCTGATTCTATGGCCAAATGTTTATCAAACAATTTCCTTTCTAAAATAAATCCTTCTGCATATCCTCCTTCCAGGTGACCATGGGAACCATCAGGAGCATATACATCAGCTCCTTTAATTTCATTACAAACGTACTTAGAGGAAGGTTTCATTTCCAGGGTTTTGAAGGTGCTGGAGCTTGTGGCCTCGGCACACTGCACAGGAACCCCTATCTCCTGATTTTTTTCAATGATCAGCACATCTAAACCCTTTTTAGAGGCGAATAATGAGGCAGTGGATCCTCCAACACGCCCACCTACCACTACCACATCATATTTCATTTTTTCCATCTTTAATGGCCCCCAGCGGACATACTACCATGCATAAATTGCAGTTTTCACACCCTTCATGAGTTATAATCATCATTGAGGATAACTCCAGAATATTTTGGGGACAAACTGCTACACATACTCCGCAACATCCACATTGTTCTGCAGAAATTTTCATAACACTGAACCCCTATTAAAAAGGTTGATGAAACCTTCTTTCATTATCTGTACTATAATTAGGGTTATATTAATAAAACTTACCCTTTTATTAGGGTAATAGTTCTCTAAAGTTGGAATACCCTAGGCAGTGGTAAAGTTTTAGTTTGATCTTAAAATCAAATTCATAGGGAGATATCGGTGATTAAAATCAGAGTAATTAATCCTACTATTCCCGGATTTTAAGTAATGAACATCAACAAATTTTAAGTTATGAACACCAAATTTTAAGTAATGAAACATTAATTTTTTCAGTGATGGACCGTTAAATTAATATATGACGTTCACCCACTTGAGTGTATTGCAGGGGTGCCCGAGCGGCCAAAGGGGGAGGACTTAAGATCCTCTGGCGTAGGCCTTCGAGGGTTCGAATCCCTTCCCCTGCACTTAATAATATTCATAGTATGAGTTTAAACAAAGATTTAAATACAAAAAGAGAGTTTAAATAGTAAAAAGTTCAATTACCATTAATTGCCTTAGTGGCTCAGCCGGTAGAGCGATACCTTGGTAAGGTATAGGCCGGGGGTTCGAATCCCCCCTAAGGCTTTCACTTTTAGTTTTAGAATATTATTAATTTTTTCAATATGGTTTAACGTTTCTATAAATGCTTATTGTAAGGATTAACAGTTTAATATTTTAGTAAACTTTATATCAGGTGTAATTAAATCAAATTTCATTGTAATAAGTTGTATGATTTGAATTTATACAATTTCAATTAGTTTAATATTCGGTGATAACTTTGAGAGAAAGAATAATTCAAATTTCAGATGTTCATTTTGGAGAGAAGAACTTCTCCCACGAACTTAAAAATAATCTTCTCGGGCAACTTGAGAATGAAAATCCCGATCTGGTAATTGTTTCTGGTGATCTTACCACCAACGGTTATCCCCATGAATATGAGGAAGCCGCAGCATTCATTGACCAGTTAAGGTCCATAACCAAAACCTATGTAATTCCAGGAAACCATGATGCCCGTAACGTGGGACTTCTTCACTACGAGAGCATGATCGGAAACCGGAAGTTCGTGCACATTGACAACGATGGAGAATATGCAGTTATTGGCCTGGACTCATCTGAACCAGATATTAACGATGGTCAGATTGGAATTGACCAGATGGAATGGTTGAAAACACAGCTTGAAAAGATACCGGAACATATGGGTAAAATAGTCACCTTCCACCATCATTTGATGCCCATACCTCAAACTGGAAGGGAAAGAAATATCCTACTTGACTCTGGTGATTTAATGAGGTTATTAACGGATAACGGTGTTGATCTGGTTTTAAATGGTCATAAACATGTTCCAAATGTTTGGATGGTGGAAAAAATGGTCACACTTAACTCAGGGACTGTCACCACCCGTAAATTAAGGGGTCAAACCAGGCCATCCTACAATCAACTATCCTTTGAAGATGAAGATTTCTACGTGAACCTGGTGGACACAGAAACTGGTAAGAAGAAACAACTGGTTTACTACTCAGTTAAAGTTGAAAACGAGGAGTACGTGGTCTGTTCCACCCGCCACAATTCCATGGGGACTTTCTAAATTTAATAAAATAATTTTTTTTGGACTAAAAATTTTTTATATTCTAAATGTCATGAAAAAATTGTGAAGATTATAGAATAAACATTCGCCAGTTTCCATTTCTAAATTAGGTGTTTTAATGGGGAAAAAAATAATTCAAATATCTGATGTACATTTCGGGGATATCACATTTTCTGATGTGCTTAAATCCAATCTCCTGGCCCAGCTCGAAGATGCAAATCCTGATCTTTTGATATTTGCCGGGGATCTCACTGCCAGTGGGTTTTTCCATGAATATGAGGAGGCCTGTGAATTTGTTGATGAACTCCAATCAATAACCCCGGCCCATTTAATCCCTGGAAATCACGATGTCCGTAATGTGGGGCTGGTTCATTTTGAAAACCTGGTCAGCAAACGGAAATTTGTTCACACCGATAAAAGTTCCAACTTCACCATTATTGGATTGGATTCCTCAGAAGCCGATGTTAGTCATGGGCAGATTGGACGTGACCAGATGGACTGGCTTAAATCGGAATTGGCAAAAATACCAGATGACCGGGCAAAAGTGGTAACCTTTCATCATCATATCATACCCATACCCCAAACTGGAAGAGAAAGGAATATTTTACTGGACTCAGGGGATTTAATGCACGTTTTAACAGAGAATGGGGTTGATTTTGTCTTAAATGGTCATAAACATGTCCCCAATGTTTGGATGCTTAACAATATGGTGGTTTTAAACTCGGGAACTGCAACCACCGGGAAACTGCGGGGAAACATGTGCGCCAGTTACAATGAACTGGAAATTAACGATGGAGAAGTTCTGGTTAATATGGTTAAGACTGAAAATGGAAGTAAAAAACAGATGGCTCATTATTCAATGGAAGTGAAGGATGAATCTTTTGTAATCCATTCTTATACCCATAATCCCATACATACAGTATGACTGGTAATGGGAGATATTTGATTAATAATATTAAATTAACAATTAATTACATATTTGATTATTAATTATATATTATGAATAAATTCTTTTTAGAGTAAAACTAAATTTATCTGTAGAATGAATGAGTTTGGGATAGAATGTCAAAAACTTTAGATATAATAATGGCCGGTTTAATTTCCGGTATTGTGGCTTACACCACATCACAGTTGGGAATAGCAGGAACTGTAATTGGGGCAGTAATGGGTTCAATGCTTTATCAGTTCATGAGCCATTTTTTCAAGGAACCCATAAAAAATGCTAACACCGTAAAAACCCAGAGGGTGGAAAGCAGTATATTTTATGTTTTCCCCCTGATTATAATCCTGGCTATAGAGGTGATATATCTACTATCATCATTTTACCGCATGCCAAGTGAATTATTCCTATCAATGGAAACCGCAACTGGATGGAACCTCTTTAGAACTATTGGCGTAGGACTCCTGGTTATGGGAATTTATCCCCTTCTTGAACCGGACCGCATACCTCCAATTTATGGTTTGGCAGTAATAGGTGTGGGGCTGGTGAAACTGATGGCCGGATTTGTGGATTATAACTCGCCAATTGTTGTGTTGTATTCTCCTGTATTCCGTCAGTTCAGTGAATTAATTTCCATAGTGCTTATTGCAGTGCTTTTGTATGTGATAGTGTCCATAATACAGGATTCCGTGACAATTATACGTAAAGAAGATCAAAATAAAACTAAGGAAAAATGAACCAGGTAAATAAAGGAACCAGGTACCTTAAATGATAATTTATCCCCATTAAGATGTAATGATAATCCATTCTCATTAAGATGTAAGGAAAATTCATCTCCATTAAATCGGTGATGTAAGGCAATGATAAAATGACTAACCGGGCTAAAAACAGTACTCTTAAGGCAGTTCTGGAAGTGATTCTTTATGATAATCCTGCTACTCAAGATGAAATAGCAGATAAACTGGGATTAACCAGAAGATATGTTACTAAACTATTACAGCCCCTGATCAAGGAAGGTGTGGTGAGAAGGGCGTATATTCTTGATCTTAAGAAGTTCGAGGAGTTTTCTGAGATGTTTGATGAGGAGAAAACTTCCAGAGAGCATGCGGGAACATTCCTCATAAAGGATATGCTCCGGGACATGGCCAAACACATCTGCCGCCAGTTCGACATGTCATTTGAAGCATTATCTCAGTATGATGCTGAAATGGCTGATGAAGCTCTTAAACTGGATTATATTTCAAATAATATGCATGAAAAGATACGTTCCTCTGTTGAAACTGTTATATCCATAAATCCCTACTCTGAGTTCAGTAAAACCATGGTCATGGGGGAAGTGGGTTATGATCTGGAACGAATTGCCGACCATACTTGTCATATTGCTAACTTTGCCCTGCAAGAGTCAGACCCCATTGATGAAGAAATGATGGAAACCCTAAAATCCATGTACAAAACTGCACGTAAAATGGTTAACCAGTCCATGGATGCATTTTTAGATGAGCGTCTGGAGCTTAAAGATAAGGTTATGGATTATGAAGAAAAGATCCATGAATTGCAGAAGAAGGCCCTGAACAACATTGCCACCCAGATGGCTGAAGATGATGTTATGGACAAAGACCGATCCAACTATTACCTATCATTATCCCGTGTTGTCAAAGCTTTTGAGCGTATTGGTGACATATCCATCGAAATTATTGACACCGCTGGTGAGTTCTATCGAAACATTCCTAGAACCACAACTCCTGAACGTTTCCGCAGGACAAAATCCTGAAGGAAAAAACTATTAGGATGATTATCCAATTCTAGAAGGGGTTTTTGGTAGTGGTAGTGGGGTTCAGTTAAAATCGAAATTTTTTTCTATTTTAAGAATCAATAATTTTTTTTAAATGGATTTTTTTCTAAGTGGTTAATGGGGATATATTTTGTTCAATTATTCGGTATTTTTAAAGTGACAAAGTGCAAGATTATTCTCCAAATGTGAACATGCCTACACTTATTTTAAGCTGTGTGATGGTTAATTTATCTTAAAAGAAGAAATCGTATAGTCCCTCTATTTGAAAAAAATATACTGTTGATCCAATTAAAGGGCTGCAGAGTTTTTCTACAGGATTATTCTAGAGATCTATTCTTCGAGGTTATTTTATAGTGCAACTCTGCATTACTCATTATGAGGGAATTTTATCAAGGAAAGCCTGAAGGGGAAATGTCTTGGTTGGATCATTCCATTTAATACTTCTTTACTTTCAGGTAAGACTCTAACAGTTATAATCTATATTATTTATCGCCTTTAGCATAGTTTAGTTCATAAAATGTGTTTTTTAATAAGGTTTTGATGAATCGTAACTTTATTTTGTTCCTTTTATGTGTATTACAATACACAAATAGTAAGCTTTAAATAGTTCGGGAAGTTAGTAGCAATTGAGGTGATATTATGGACATGAAGTACATAATAGGAATAATAATAGCCATAATAGTAATAGTCGGTGCTTATTTTGCCCTAGCCGGAAGTGGTGGCCAGGAAAAAATAACCATTGTCGGTTCTACTTCTGTACAGCCTGTTGCTGAGCAATTAGCCACAGAATACATGAAAAAGAATCCGGATGTCAAGATAACGGTTCAAGGTGGAGGTTCTTCTGTGGGTATTAAAAGTGTCCAGGATGGAACCGCAAACATTGGAACTAGTTCTAAGTCATTGAAAGCAAACGAATCCCAGGGATTAACCCAGTGGGAGATTGGTAAAGATGGAATTGCCATTATTGTTAACAAAAACAATGCAGTTAATGGATTAACCATGGACCAGGTTAAAGGGATTTTATCCGGAAACATCACCAACTGGAAAGAAGTTGGCGGTGCAGATGCCAAGATAAACGTGATTGTCCGTGAAGAGGGCTCCGGTACTCGCGATGCTGTCCAGGAAATCGTTTTAGGAAAAACTTCCAATGGTACCAAAGTTGCATTTGTCAAAGAAGCAATTGTACAAAGTTCTACTGAAGCAGTGCAGCAAGCCGTGGCTCAGGATCCCAATGCAGTTGGGTTCATTTCATTCGCCGCAGTAAAAGATGCCAAAGCCCTTCAGATCAACAACGTTGAACCAACCGAAGCAACCATACTCGATGGCACCTACAAGATCCAGAGACCATTCATCTTCCTGGTTAAGGGAGATGCAACCGGGGCAGTCAAAGCATTCATTGAGTGGGCAAACGGACCCGAAGGTCAGGCAATTATAAAGTCTGATAAAGTGGTACCAACTGGAAAACAGGTCAACAGCACATCTTAAGAAAAGGACCATGGTGGGTTATAAACCACCAAACTCCCCATTTTTTAACAAAAACTGGTTTCCAATCAGAACATATGGGTGTAATCTTCCTAAATTAGCTTAAAACAAGCAGACCTCCCATCACTCTATAATTATAAATACTGTTAGTTAGAATTATTCTTCTAATGGTAAGGATCATAGGGTGATTTAATGGACCTGAAATATGGTGTAGGTTTACTGGTTATACTAATAATTATCATCGCCGTATTAACATTCGGCACTGGAAGCAATTACGATAGGATCGAAATTGCAGGTTCAACATCGGTTCAACCGGTGGCTGAGAAACTAGCAGAAAAATACATGGAAGAACATCCCAATGTACGGGTGGATGTAATGGGAGGAGGATCAGGCCTGGGAATAAGAAGTGTTTCTCAGGACATAATTGCCATTGGAACCAGTTCCAAGGAACTGAAAACAATTGAAAAGGATGGATTAATTGAGTACCCCATAGGCAGGGAAGGTATTTTGGTGGCAGTCAACCTCAACAACCCGGTGAATAGTCTAAGCAAAAGTCAGATCAAGGATATCTTTTCAGGCAACATCACCAACTGGAAGGAAGTTGGAGGCCCTGATGCTAAAATTAACCTGGTAGTTCGAGAAGATGGTTCTGGTACCCGGAGTGCCTTTGAAGATCTGGTTATGAACAAAACCAAAGTAAAATCAGATGCAATTGTCCAGACCTCCACAGAATCCATAAAAGTTGTTGTTAAACAGGACCCTAATGCCATTGGATACATATCCCTGGCACACATGACTCCTGATGTTAAGGCTCTTAAAATTGATGGAATATCCCCATCCATTGAAACCATCAAGGAGGGTACTTACAAGTTACAAAGACCATTCCTCTTTGTTACCAATGGAGAACCTGAAGGGCCAGTGAAAGAATTTATAGACTGGTGTTTAGGTCCAGAAGGGCAGGAAATAGTCAAAGATGAAAAAATAGTCCCTGTAACATGAGTAATCCATTGAGGGTTAAACTATGGCATGATTAGGGAATTCCAAGTTGTCACAGGAATTCCAAGTTGTCACAAATATTAAAAATCAGAAAATATCAAAAAAATCAATTAATCTCACTTAAAATGAAAAAGTATCATTTAGAAATATCATCAAAATCATCCTAGAGATTGAAAAAGGAGAAAAACCATGTCTAAGTGGAATGAAGAGTTTTTCATAGAAAAAGGGCTTCTTTTAACTGCCATATCATCAGTTATTGTCATTGCCCTCATAATCATCTTCATATTCAGGGAGGGACTCCCTGCATTACAGAGTGTAGGATTTTTCAGCTTCCTGTTCGGAATGGAATGGGCACCTTCCAATGGTCAGTATGGTATTTTTCCAATGATCATAGGTTCCCTGGGTATAACCGCCCTTTCACTTCTAATGGCAGTACCCTTGGGAGTATTCTGTGCCATATTTTTATCAGAAATAGCACCAAGCAAAATGCGTAAAATACTCAACCCAACCATTCAAACCCTGGCAGGAATTCCCTCAGTGGTTTACGGGTTTTTTGGGCTGGTGTTACTGGTACCATTTATGAGAGTACAGTTCGGAGGAACCGGTTTCAGTATGTTCACTGCCGCGGTTATCCTCACGGTAATGATTTTACCCATAATAGTTAGTGTGTCTGAAGACGCCCTTAGATCAATTCCTCTGGAATACAAGGAAGCATCCCTGGCACTGGGAGCCACCCACTGGCAGACCATAAAAAATGTCATATTCCCAGCAGCCATTCCAGGTATCATTACTTCGGTAATTTTAGGAATGGGCCGAGCAATTGGAGAAACCCTAGCCATAATCATGGTAGCGGGAAACGTGGTCCAGATACCAACTTCAATAATGGATCCAGTGCGTGCATTAACCTCCAACATAGCCATTGAAATGGGTTATGCAACTGGAGTTCACTACAACGCCCTGTTTGCCACAGGAATCGTGCTGGTCTTCATGATCATCGTTCTTCTGGTAATAGCCAACTACTTCCACTACAAGAAAAAGGTAACTATTGGAGGCGGTTACCTATGAAGAACAGGTCATTCACTGGATTAAATCCAAAAGGAGGAGTCATCTTTGCATAGATTCATACCTCCAAAAATAGCCCAGAAAATAATGACTGGAGTGTTCTGGGCTTCTGGGCTTCTCACCATACTCATTTTACTGGTGATCATTGGATACGTGCTTTTTAAGGGATTACCAGTTGTGAACTTTGAATTCATATTCGCTGATCCAGTTAACTCCGGAAGATCAGGAGGAATATTCCCCTTCATCATGTCCAGTATCTACGTAACACTGATCGCGGTATTGGTTGCCACCCCTCTGGGAGTGGGAGCAGCAGTCTACCTCTCAGAATATGCAGGGGAAAACAGACTGGTGAAACTGATCCGATTCGGAGCAGAAACCCTATCCTCAATTCCCTCCATTGTATTCGGATTGTTCGGATTGGCATTCTTCGTGATTTACCTGGGACTGGGATGGAGCGTGCTATCTGGAGGGTTGACACTGGCTTTAATGGCGTTACCAACCATATTATCCGCTTCAGAAGTTTCCATAGAATCAATTAACAAATCATACGCTGAAGGTAGCCTGGCCTTAGGGGCCACCAAATGGCAAACAATATATAAAGTTGTTATACCAGCCGCACTCCCCGGAATAACCACCGGGGTAATTCTAGGCATGGGAAGGGCTATTGCCGAGGCAGCAGCAGTGCTATACACTGTAGGGGCTGCTTTAATGATACCCACATCCATTATGGATGCAGCAAGACCTTTACCACTCCACCTTTACATTTTAGCCACCGAGGGTTTATCCATGGATAATGCATGGGGAACTGCAGCAGTTCTGGTGATCATGATCCTAATAATTACCGTGGTTACCAATACCCTGGTTGATCGTTATCGCAAAAAAATGATGGGGCGATAAAAAATGGAATACAGAATAGAAGTAGAAAATTTAAACGTTCACTTTGACGAATTACACATCCTAAAAGACGTGAGTCTAAAAATTCCCAAAAACGCAGTAACTTCACTAATCGGACCCTCAGGTTGCGGTAAATCAACATTCATCCGTACCTTGAACCGGATGAACGATATGATAAGCACCTTCAAAATGGAAGGAACCGTACAACTGGATGGGAAAGATATCTACGACCCCAAAATAGACGTTGTGGATCTCCGGAAAAAAGTGGGTATGGTATTTCAAAAACCTAACCCTTTCCCTAAGTCCATATTTGACAATGTGGCCTATGGTCTGCGAGTTCATGGTGTAAATGATAAGGATATCCTGGAACAGAAGGTTGAAGAAAGCCTCAAATCAGCAGCACTATGGGATGAAGTCAAAAATATACTGGATAAATCTGCTATGGGACTTTCCGGTGGTCAGCAGCAGCGCCTGTGCATAGCCCGTACCATAGCAGTGGAACCAGAAGTAATATTGATGGATGAGCCCTGCTCAGCACTGGACCCCATATCCACCACCAAGATCGAAGATCTGATTCACAAACTAAAAAATGACTTCACCATAATCATCGTAACCCACAACATGCAACAGGCTACCCGGGTATCTAAACACACCGCTTTCTTCTTACATGGGGAGATTGTGGAAAGCGGCCTCACCGAGAAGATCTTCATTGAACCAGAAGATAAGCGAACTGAAGATTACATCACTGGAAGGTTTGGGTAGGGATGGAATTAGATATTGGTTAAAATTGCCAATTATTGAGTGAGATAAGATGGTGGTTTAAAATGCTTACAGTGGTCTTGGAAAAACGTTTAAAATCCCTGGAGGATGAAGTCCTTGGATTTAGCTGGGAGACCATAGGAAGAATTGATAATTCAGTCAGGAGTTTCCTGGATGAAGACACGATTTTGGCAAGGGAAATCATAGAAAAAACTGATGAAATAAATAAAGAAAGCTATAAAATTGAACATGGATGTCTAAAAGTTTTAGGACTACACCAACCATTGGCCAAGGATTTGCGTTTAGGCGCAGCACTACTGCGAACATCAATAGAATTGGAACGTATAAACAACCTTTCAGCTTACATAGCACGTTATGCTATTGATGCCGCCGAAAGTAACCGTACCTGTTATAAACCCCCACACATTGAGTTCATGTCCCAAACTGTTCAGGACATGTTGAAAGACGCTGTAGGCGCACTCTTAAATGAGGATATACAGTTACTGAAACGTTCCACCCGAAGTTACGTAAATTTGCAGGATTTCTACAACCAGATGTTTTCAGAATACGATGAAATCACACACAGGGGTTCACAAACCGCCCTGATACTGGTTGGGAGGAACTTACTGAGTATGGGCCACCACATCATGGGGATGGCAGATCGTGTAGCCTATTCCATAGTGGGTAAAAGGGTTATGCACCACAAACTGTTCCATAACATGCTAATGAGGTAAGGGGTAAAAAATGTGGCTTCCTTCAGAAGATCCGGAGCACACAATCCGGGGCAATTTGAAAAGGTCCCATATACCTGAAAGGGGTTACATGAAGATTTTAGAAGGGGCTAATGAATCATTACTCCTGATAAAAGATGAAAAAATCATAGCGGCCTGGAATCTGAATGCAAAATCCCTTGAGGAAACCCATGAAAATAAAGCAATGAACCTGATAAATATTAGTCCCGAATCCCGGATTGAAGTGTACCAACTGGATGATAATATGTTTTCAACCATTTTTGATTTGAATGAAGAGTGTAAATTACCATTACCCACAGGAATAGATTTTTTACTTGAAAAAAAAGCCAAGGATGTAAATCGGGATGATGTGTTGTCAAAGTATAAAATAAGAGATCCTTCTGAAGATGATATTGATAATTTGTTAAATGGTTATAAACCCAAAATAGGTGGAAGATAATATGGAAAGACGATATCCCCGGATACGGTTCCAGAAAAAACTGGATAAATTAAAGGAAGAAGTGGATAAAATGGGTCAAGCCACTTTAAAGGCTTACCGGGAGGCTTTTAGTACATTCATTGATTACGATGCCGAACTGGTAAACAGTGTCATGGAAACCAATAGGGTGGTTCATGAAATGGGCTACCAGATAGAACACGATGCAATGAGCATTATAGCAGCAGAACAACCAGTTGCAGGGGATTTAAGATTCATAGAAACCAGTATTAAGGTTTCCAGTCACCTGAAAAGGATTGCTGGTTTGGCTTCCAACATTGCTGACATTGCCAGCCACCTAAAAGATGAAGAAATCCCTGAAAAACCAATGTTCGACTTGCAGCGAATGGCAGACATTGTGGATGGAATGGTTAGCAAAGGTCTGGCAGCTTTTTTGGCTAAAAACATGAACGTAGCCCGGGAACTTCACCGGGACGATGATAAAGTGGATGATCTCTTTGACCACGCCCTTAAAGACATTACAAAAAGCATGTTCCAGGACAAGGAATCAATATCCTACCTGATCTATCTATTGTTCCTGGCCCGTTTCCTGGAGAGAATTGCTGATCGTGCGGAAAACATTGGAGACAGAACCATCTTCATGATCACCTGTGAAAAACAGCAATTCACCATTGAAAAGAAACCAGAAGAATAAAAATAGGTTTTTAAATATGCAGGGGGGTTTGTTTAAACCCCCACGATCATTTAAAAAAAATGATCATTTTTTTATCCTTTTTTATTATTTTCACCCTTTAAAACACCCGTTGCCCTCCGTGCAGCCCAGCACTGTATACACACTCCAATGGGCAACCCTGCGGTATGGGTATCTGCATATTCTATCTTAACATCCAGGGCAGTGGTTTTACCCCCTAAACCCATAGGGCCGATGCCAGTGGCGTTGACCATCTCCAGCATTTCCTTCTCCAGAGAAGCCATTCGTTCTTCAGGATGATGTTCACCAATTTCCCGGAGAAGGGCCTTTTTAGCTAGTTTAAGGGCCATATCCGATGATCCGCCAACTCCCACTCCCACCACAATAGGGGGGCAGGGTTTTCCACCGGCGGCTAACACAGTTTCCAGGACAAATTGTTTAATCCCCTCGGTGCCTTCACCAGGGAGAGCCATTTTCAGACTATTATTATTTTCCGAACCAAAACCCTTGGGGAAAACCGTCATCTCCAGTGTTTGGCTATCCACCAGTTCAATATCTACCTGGGGGATGAAACGGCCGGTATTAATATCAGTGTTCTCCCTGGTTAATGGATCAACCACATTGGGACGAAGGGGTATCTCATGGGTAGCTTTGATAATTCCATTGGCAATACCCTCCTGGAAGTTTTCAATTTCCACATCCCCCATTTTAATGAAAATAATGGGAAGACCTGTATCCTGACAGATGGGGATCTCCATATCCTCAGCAGCTTTTATATTATCCTGGATTGCTTTGAGGTTTAAAAGAGCAGTCTCATCATCTTCAATAGCATAAGCATGTTCAAGGGCTTTTTTAACATCCTCAGGAAGTTTTATAACCGCTTCTTTGAATAATCGGAATATTTCTTCTTCCACCATCTGTTGGCTAATCATAAAATCAATTTACTCAATTAAGTTATTTATAATTTAGTCCTAGAGAATAGAATGTTGACCTGAAAAAAAAGTATTAGGAATCTGAAAGAAAGATGATGGTCTGATAATGATAAAATAAGCCGGTAATAAGATTTAGGTTAAATTGGTAGAAAAAATATAGAAAAATGATGATCAAATTAGTATTTCATGATCATCTTAACTCTTTCCAGTTCCTTGGCTATGTGGTCCCGTTTATCACTCAACATATCCTCTGAACTCACTTTAAGAGCGTCCTTTGGACATACAGAAACACAGAGTGGTTCATCCAGTTCAATACAAAGGTCACACTTGGTGGCTATCCCATATTCATTCAGATTAATGGCTCCCACTGGACAGGCATCCCTGCACAGTCCACAGCCAATACAATCATCTTCATGAATGACCACCGCACCATCAATTTTTTCAATGGCATCTTCAGGACACACTGTCATGCAAGGGGCCCGGTCTTCAGCACAGTGCAGGCAGAAAACTGGCACTCCACTGATGACCCTGATGGCGTTTTTCGGGCATATGCGTTCACATTTCCCGCACTCATCACAGAGTTCTGGCCTTGAAACAAGTTCTTTCATTTATTAGCCCTCCTTGTCCACTGCCTTCTTGGCCCGAGTACTGGCGGTCATCACGTTAATTAGATCAGAACTTTTCCGACTCTTCTTACCGAGACCGGTGATCTTTTCGATGTGCCTGCGTTGCCTTTCGGCTTGTAATTTAGCAGTATCCACTTTGGCTATAGCCCGTTTAGAACAGGCTTTTATACAAGCTGGAGTGTCAAGATCAGGGCACTGGTCACATTTGTGAGCCTTTCGTTCCTGTACTACCACTGCACCAAAGGGACAAACCATCATGCATAGTCCACAACCAATACATCTTGTTTCATCAATCCCTTCCTCGGTCATGGCCTCAGTAGGGCAGATCAACTGACAGGGTGCGTCTTCGCACTGCTGGCAGATTATGGGATAAAATGATCCCTCCACTTCCCTTACCAGAATCCCTGAAGTTCCGTGGAGCTGAGCACATGCCTCCTGACAGTCCATGCACCCATCACAGAGATCCGGTTGGATAATTATCTTTTCCAAGGCTAAGCCTCCTATATTTTGAGTTCAGTGCAGATGGCATCCACGTTTTTCTGGATACGTTCTCTTTCCACTTCAGTAAGATGTTTGAAACGTTTCTGAGCCACTAAGTATTCATCCACCATTTTACGTTGTAATGGTCGGTAGGTGACACGGAATTCCCCGTCTTCGATTTCATAGAGTATCCATGAACCGGTTTCAACAGCCAAACGTCCCAGTTCAATGGTTTTGGATGGGTTGAAACCCCAACCAGTGGTACATGGCTGGTGTAAGTGAATGTAAGCCGGTCCATCTACTTCCTTGGCCTTCTGAACCTTCTTCATGAAGTCTTCCGGGTAGGAAATACTGGCAGTGGCCACGTAGGGCACACCATGGGCCGCCATGATCATGGGAATGTTCTTTTTGGGTTTGTCCTCCCCAAAACTTTCTTTACCATGGGGGCTGGTGGTGGTGGATGCACCGTATGGTGTGGATCCACTCCTCTGCACCCCGGTGTTCATGTATGCTTCGTTATCGTAACAGATGTAAATCAGGTTATGACCTCGTTCCATGGCACCAGAAAGGGCTTGCAGTCCAATATCAGCGGTTCCACCATCACCCGCGAATGCAACTACTTGGGTGTCTTTCCCCTGGGATTTAAGTGCCCTTTCAACTCCAGATGCTACTGCAGCTGCGTTTTCAAAGGCCACGTGTATCCATGGTATTTCCCATGCAGTTTCAGGGTAGGGGGTGGTGATTACCTCCAGACAACCGGTGGCGGAAACAGCAACTGTGTTCTTACCCAGTGCTTTAAGGGCCAGTCTAACCCCAACTGTAGCTCCACAGCCTGCACATCCTCGGTGTCCAGGAGCCAGGAATTCTTTTTCACTGATTTCCATTTAGACTTCCTCCTTTTTGAGTCCGATCCACTCCACCTCTCCGGTGGGGTTTTTAGTTTTATCAACGATTTCTTTGACGTAGTCTGGGGTTATGTCTCTTCCTCCCAATCCGGCGATAAATCCATAGGCATTAGCGTTGGTGGTTGCTTTAATTTCGTTGTAAAGCACTCCTCCCACTCCAAAGGAAATATTCTTATCCAGAACAGCCACCTTGGATGCCTTTTCCAGGATTTCCTTCAACTCTTCGCGGGGGAAAGGACGGAACACCCTGATTTTCAGGAGGCCTACTTTTTCTCCTTCTGATCTGAGAGTGTCTATAACATCTTTTATAGTGCCGCAGACAGAGCCCATGGCAACTATGATAATTTCAGCATCATCGCACTGGTAAGTTTCAACCAGGTCGTATTTCCTGCCAAATATCTTCTCAAATTCCTGATTGGCCTTGGCTATGACCATTTTAGATTTTTCCATGGATGCCTCTATGGCGTAACGGGCTTCCATATAATAATCTGGGTCAGTGAAAGTACCAATGGACATCGGATTTTCCGGGTCCAGGAATGCGTATGGTTTATATGGTGGTAAGAACTGGTCCACTTCCTCCTGGCTGGGCACATCCAGTGGTTCCACAGTGTGGGTTAAGAAGTACCCGTCAATACATACCATGCAGGGTAGTAGAACTTCAGGGTCTTCTGCAACCCGGTATGCTATTAAAACAGCGTCCAGGGCTTCCTGAGCGTTTTCAGCATATATCTGAAGCCATCCTGAATCACGTTCTGATATGGTGTCCTGCTGATCATTCCAAATGCTCAGAGGTGCAGATAATGCCCGGTTGGCGTTAACCAGAACAATGGGGCTTCTCATACCCGCAGTAGCAAACAGTATTTCGTGCATCAGGGCCAGGCCCTGGGATGAGGTGGCAGTAAAAACTCGAACACCTGCTCCTGAAGCACCTAAAGCGGCACTAATTGCGCTGTGCTCTGATTCTACTCGGATATATTCAGCTTTTAAATCCCCATCGGCCACAAACTGGGCCAGATATTCTGAAATTGTTGTTTGGGGTGTGATGGGATAAACAGGAACTACTGCTGGTTTGGCCATCTTAACCGCCTCGGCAACGGCTCGGTTGGATGTGAAAACTTTTTGAACCATCTTTATCCTCTCTCCATTTCTATTGCTTTAACTGGGCATTCTTCGGCGCAAATGCCACAGCCTTTACAGTAATCGTAATCTATATCATAATCCTGGTTTATACATCCTTCCGGACAGAAAAGAACACAGTTGCCGCAGTCAATACATTTTTCCTTATCTAAAATCGGCTTGAAGGTTCTCCAGCTTCCGGTTTTGTTGTTTCGGGTGCTTCCAGGTTCTTTAACACATGCTCCAATAGATACCATTAGATCACCTTTATTACTCCACTTTTTCGAAAGCAATTTTTGCTGCTTCAGCGTTCTTTTCCCCAATTTTACCAGGGAAAGTTTCTTTGGTTATTTTGATAATTGAATCCAGTGATACTTCGCCTATAACTTTGGCAAATGCTCCCAGCATCACCGTGTTTACTATGGGCACACCTAGGGTGTCCAGTGCAATTCCGGTAGCATCAATGGTGTACACATCAGCATCGCCTAACTCTAAATCCTCTTTAGTATTTATAATCACTTTTCCTCCGCTTTTAAGGCCAGATAATACATCTACAGCCTCCAGGAGGGTTTCATCCAATACAAGTACGTGATCTGGATTATAAACTTGATATCTTCTTCTTATTGGCTTATCATTTATTCTTGAAAAAGCCATGACTGGTGCGCCTTTTCGCTCAGCACCGAAAAATGGGAATGCTTGACAGTATTTTCCGTCTTCAAATGCTGCTTTTGCCAGTATCTCTGCGGCAGTAACTGCTCCTTGACCGCCGCGTCCGTGAAAGCGAATTTCGATCATCTATTTACCTCCATTCCTCATAGTTAATCATTATAAATTACAATATATATACGTGTTGGTGAACATAATTGGAGAATAAATTCTGGCACGTATGGGGCTTTAATAAGATAATACGGCCTAAATAATTCTTTTTAATGATAATAATTATAATTAACAATTATCATGTAATTTTAAAATATTAAATCCCTTAGATTCAATTTTTTTACCCTTCGAATTTTGAAGGTTTTTTCATTGGTATATTTTTTATATTTATATACTTTTTAGGTCCTATGGAAATATAGGATTTAAAAATAATAATGGGATTTTCCAATGAAAATACTGATAATCACCGGTGAACTTGCCAGCAACCTGGTAAAAGAAGCTTCTTTAAAATCAGACCATGATGTACAGATACATGTGGTTAAAACACCCATAGCTGCTTTTCTAACTCCTAAAAGGATCATAGCTGAACTTAGGACTTTACCGGCCAGTGAAATAGAAACATTGGACATGATCCTCACACCGGGCCTTATCCGAAAGGATGTAAGCTCCATAACTGATGAAATGGGAGTGCCAGCTTATAAAGGATCCACCGATGCTGCTGATCTGGATATAGTCCTTGAAATGGTGGATAAACTGGATCTTTCCACAAAGAAATCTGCAGACAAACTCATTGAAGAAGAACAAAGAAGAAGAGCCCTGAAATACATTGCTGATTTTGAAAATGACCATGAAAACATTAAAAAACTCCTAAAAAAACCAGGAAATATCTTGGTGGGTGATCTGCCGGTTGGTGAAGATTTCCCCATGCGGGTGCTGGCTGAAATTGCCAATGCCCCCACTCTAAGTCCAGAAGAACTCCTGAAACGTGCCGAATATTTCGTTAAATCCGGGGCAAACATGGTGGATATAGGAATGATTGCCGGGGAGAACATGTCCTCCAAAATACCAGCCATGGTAAGCTTCCTGAAGGATAATCTGGATGTAGCGCTTAGTATAGACACTCTGCAGGCAGAAGAAATCCTGGTGGCAGTAGATTCCGGGGTGGATATGGTCCTAAGCCTGGATCACGGTAATTACCCGGAAGTTCTACCCGAATTGAAACATAAAAAAATCCCGGTAGTTATTCTACCCACAGATTACAGAAGAGGATGGATCCCGGAAACCATCAACCAACGGGTAGAATCATTAATTGATCTCAAGGGGAAATGTAAAGGGGTGCAGGTTATTGCCGACCCAATACTGGACCCTGTAAACAGCAAAAGCATTGTTGATTCCATTATAGCCTGCCAGAAATTCAAGGAGAACCCTGAAGGGGATTGCCCCATTTTTTTTGGAGTGGGAAATGTCACCGAACTCCTGGATGTTGACTCAGTGGGTGTTAACGCCCTTCTTTCCGGTATTTCCATGGAACTAGGGGCCAGTATTCTCTTCACACCCGAAGAAAGTGGGAAAACCCTGGGAAGTGTCAAGGAACTGGCCATTTCGTCGCAGATGATGTTCCTGGCTAAAATGAGGGGTTCCATAGCCAAGGACCTGGGAATAAATCTACTGGTCTTTAAGGATAAACGCAGAGGAGAGACCATCCCGGAAGATGTTGATGTCCCGGAGATAGAAGCAGGTTTTGAATATAAATTTAAACAGGACCCTGCAGGTAGTTTCAAAATCAGCGTAGAAGCAGGGAGGATCAGGGCGGTTCACTACCTGAAAATGCAACCAAAGGTGGCTATTTACGGGGAAACTGCCTGGGAAATCTACCACGAAATCATAAACCAGAAACTGGTTTCCAGAATAGAACACGCAGCATACCTGGGACAGGAACTTCAAAAGGCTGAGGATGCCCTTAAACTTGGGAAAAACTATGTGCAGGACTTTCCACTTTTTGAAAGGTTTATGGAGTACTGATATTAAGACCATTGGTTAGTCTTTTAGATTTTCATTTAAATTTACCCGAAAATCAACTAATTTACAATTCTCAAATCATATTCATCAATTTTACAATTTCAATATTCAACAATTTTATAATTTCATTAAATAATAAAATCATATTGGGGAACATTATATCTGAAATTAAAGATTCATAAGATTAAAGATACGATCTGATATTCACTTTGTTTATTCATTATATATCTCACTAAATTTATTCAAACCAAATTACCCTAAATATAATTAAAGTAATGACTCATTAAATTTCAAGTTTAAACGTTACGGGAGCAAATATCAATGGACCTATGTGATAAATGTGGCAACCCCCAGATCATCATCAAGAGAAAACAATCGGGACAGATGCTTTGCCAGGAATGCTTCATTAAAGCCATTCAGGAAAAAGTCTTAAAAGACATCCGCCGCCAAAAATTGGTTACTAAAGGTGACAAAGTACTAGTGGCACTATCCGGAGGTAAGGACAGTGTAATGGTCCTGGACATACTTAATAATCTCCGGGAAAGGAGAATCATCGACCTGGTGGCGGTAACCATTGATGAAGGTATCTGCGGCTACCGGGAGGATGGTGTGGATATAGCCGCACAAAACACAGAATTACTGGGTGTTAAACACAGAATAGTCTCTTTCAAGGACTACCTTGGCCGCACGCTCGACGAGATTATGGCTGACTCGGGGGATAGGAATGCCTGTACTTACTGTGGGGTGTTCCGCAGGTGGATCTTAAACCAGGTAGCCCGGGAAGAGGGAGCCACCAAGATTGCCACCGGGCACAACCTGGACGATGAAACCCAGTCCATAATGATGAACTATATGGAGGGAAACATCCAGAACCTCACCCGTATTGGGGTTAAATCAGAGTCCAGCTGTGAAGGATTCACCGTTAAAATCAAACCACTACGGGAGATACCAGAAAGAGAAACCGCCCTATATGTTATGGCCCGTGATTTACCAGTGCACCTGGCAGGATGTCCCTATGCCGGGGATTCCTTCCGGGCCAAGATCAGGGATTTCCTTCAAGAAATAAACCAGGAACATCCCACCATAATGTATTCCACACTACGAGGTTTTGATAAGATCAAACCCGTTCTTAAAAAAGAATTTTCCAGACAAAACAAATTGGGAGTCTGCCGAGAATGCGGAGAACCAGCAGCAGCTGAACTCTGCAAAGCATGCAGCTTCCGCAAACAGTGGAAAAAGGAATAATTTTTGAATAATGGTTAGGTAATTGATTTAAATAAGGAAGAGGGTAATTGTTTTTAATTAGTACACCCAATGGTTAACACCATCAAAAGGTAACATATTATTAGGGAGATGAATTATGGAAGTAACAGTTATTGTAGGCGAAGATGAGGAAAAACTGAATGTGGATGGGGGTAAAACCGTAAAAGACCTTCTTCAAATGATGGAAATACCCGTAGAAACAGTGGTGGTTAAGAAGAACCAGGCCATAATCATTGAAGAAGAATTACTGGAAGAAGGGGATGTAATTGAAGTAATAAAGGTAATTTACGGTGGTTAATTCAATTAAATGATTAAATTAACTATTAATATTTAATTAACTATTACTAATTTATGGGATAATTTTAATCCAGGAAGTGTAGATGTGGATGACTTTCATCTTATTGAACAATCCATCAGCCATTATTTCCCATTAATCGGATTCTACAATGGTGATGGTGGTAAGGACTCATCTTATTTTATAGTAGGGGATTACAATCCCCATAGTTTCCAGGGACTGGTAAAGGAACTGGATGAACAGGGATTCATCCCCTTCATCAATCCCGAGGGGAATCATTACAAAATAAACATAGCCAAAAAAGGTGAAAAAGGTAAATCCAGGATTCATATTAATCTGCTCCTGCTACTGGCCACAATTTCCACCACCCTATTCGCTGGATATATTCTGGGAGAGGGAGATATGTGGAAGGCAGTTGCATTTGCCATTGCACTTTTAGGCATAATTGGAACCCACGAGTTAGCCCACTTTTTCGCAGCCCGCAGGCACGGTGTGGATGCCACCTTACCCTACTTCATCCCCGCACCAACAATGATTGGTACCTTCGGGGCGTTGATCAATGTCAAGTCACCCATACCCACTCGCAGGGCATTGTTCGACCTTGGGTACAGTGGACCGCTGGCTGGTTTCATAGTGGCCATTCCCGTCCTCTTGATTGGGCTGAAATTTTCTACAGTAGCCATTAACCCTGATGCTGCCATGGTTTTCATCCCACCCCTAATCATGCAGTTATTCACTTACCTGGTGGCTCCTGCTGCCACAGCTGAGCAAGTGATCATGCTCCACCCGGTGGCCTTCGCCGGATGGGTGGGAATCATCATTACCATGCTCAACCTGATGCCAGTAGCCTTCCTGGACGGGGGACACATATCCCGTTCCCTTTTCGGTCAGAAGATCCACGGGTTCGTTTCCATCCTGGGAATAATGGTCACCATAATTCTGGGATGGTATGTCATGGCCGCGCTGATGATCTTCATCCTGTTCATGAACAGAAGCCATCCCGGTGCACTGGATAACGTGGCCCCCATGGACCGCAACCGGAAGATCATAGCGGTGGTTATCCTAATCATATTCATTCTATGTCTTTCCCCGGTTCCCATGACCCCCTGATTTGAATAAAAAAAATAGATTTATTTAAGGCTAAAATTCTACAGAAGACTGTAATGATGGGATTAATTATTAAAAATTATCAATATAACCTATTAAAGTTACAGAATTATCAAATATGAACTATTTGAGTAAATTAAATCAGATGTATGCTTATTGAAGCTTAAAATGGTGATATTATGAAAGTACACTATGAATGTGCGTCCTGTTTCCTCCGTCAGTCCAGGGAAGCCCTGGATCTGGCCACAGATGATGAAGATCTGAAGATGCAGGTCACAGAAAAGATAAACAAAATATTATGCCATGAATTCAGGAAAGGAGCAGTTTCTAACCGGATCGGTACAAAAATACACCGCACCATTAAAGATGAAACTGGAAATCCAGATCCCTACCATGATCTCCGGGAAAAATCAGATGAAATTGCAATGCAATTCCTCCCTCAGGTGGAAAAGATCTTAAATAATGATAAATCACTCAAAAATTATCTTAAAGCAGCTATAGCAGGAAACGTCCTAGACTTCGGGGCACTGGGGCTTGAATCAGACATTGAGGGCCTGGTCATGTCTACGGTAGAAAAAGATCTCTCCATTGACCACTCCGGAAAACTGGAAATGGAACTAAAAAAGGCCAAAAATGTACTTTATCTAGCCGATAATGTTGGTGAAATAGTATTCGACAAATTACTGATAAAAAAACTCCATGAATACGATGTGGAAGTCACAGTAGCCCTGAAAAAAGCCCCAATCCTGAACGATGCCTGCATGAAGGAAGCACTGGATGTGGGATTGAATGAAGTGGCCACATTAACCACAACTGGAACCGACTCCATAGGGATAATTTATGGGGATATCTCCGATGATTTCAAACAGGAATTTGAAGACGCTGATCTGGTTATAGCCAAGGGCCTGGGGAACTATGAAGGCTTAACCTCGATGGAACTAAATGATAAACCCATATTCTGCCTCCTAAACGCTAAATGCCAACCAATAGCTCGGGATATTGGTGTTGAAGTCGGTGATAATGTGGTTTTAAAAATAAATTGAATTATTAAATAAAATATTTAATGATGAAAACTAAGGGTAAAGCATGCGTGAATACTTCATAGGGATTGTGGTAATTATAATTTCATTGCTGGTGCTAGTGCTGTCTATTCACACTTTAACCAGTAATGAAACTGAATCAAACACCAGTTCTATCCAGTGGGGTAATGACTTAAACCAGGCCATGGAAGAAGCTAAAAAATCCAATAAAACCATATTCATAGATTTTTATGCAGACTGGTGTTCCTACTGTGGGGATATGGATGAAGAAACCTTCACTGATCCTCAGGTTAAGGAAAAATTAACCCTGAATTATGTTTTACTGAAGGTGGATGTTGATAAAAACCCTGATCTGAGTTCAAAATACAGGGCCTACAGCCTTCCCACTATTGTAATCGTGGATTCATCTGGTAACGAGATAAAGAGGATCATTGGGTATCAAACCCCTGAACAGCTTCTAAGTCAGATTTAAAAGGGATAGTTACACATAATCACAATAATAATTTCATTAAACTTCTTATTTCAGGAAAGGAATATTTTCATTGGGATAAAATGGAAACCGGGTTTCTAATATCTTTTTTAGCAGGAATGGCATCAATTATATCACCCTGCGTTCTGCCACTCATACCCATCGTGGTGGGCTTTTCCCTACTTAAACGGAAGAATACCGAGATAGTTGCATTTGGTCTGGGATTCTTCCTCCTTTTTGCCATAATAACCATATTCACTGCTATTTTCACCGCTGCCATAAATTATTATCTTTTGTATTTCAGAATAGCCGCTGCATTAATCCTGGTTATAATTGGGGTTCTGTTTATTGTCAATAAAAGGCTGTTTAATATTTCAGCACCCTCTATTTCAAATACATCTGATTCTCAAAAGGGAATAGTTGGATCTTTTCTAATGGGATTTTTAACCTGCCTGGCATGGTCACCATGTTTCGGTCCTTACGTGGTTGCAGTGGCAACCTACAGTGCATCAACCGGAGACATCACTTACAGTATAATAAACATGGCCCTTTTTGCAGCTGGATTCTCACTAGCCATACTTTTGGTTGCCTTTTTAGTATCCAAAATAGATCTCCAAAGAATAACCCGATATTCCAAAGCAATCGGGATAATATTAGGGTTTATAATTGCGGGGGCAGGTTTGTACATGTTGATTGGTTTTTTATGATTTTTAGCTCACGTTTTTGAGTTAATTGGATTAATAATTTCTTTTCAGTGGTATAATCTGATATCTCTTTTTCTTTAATCAATATTTTATCAACTATATTGATTCATAGTTAAGGTCATTATTAGAATCTGATTTTGTATAATCTGAGTAAACATAATCTTTTTTAAAGTCACATGAATTTACTTATAATTTCTTCAGCAATAAAACACGAATCAAATGTATGGAAGTTTAGTTTTTAGATTAACATACAATATTAACATATGCATATGTAATTAAGGCATATATGTTATCTTTTTCCAAAAATAAGCTAATTATGTAGTAATTTTAGAATGTATTTGCAGATCCACATAATATCACATATTAAAGAATAATATCTTAAAATGGTTTATATGTGGAATAAATGATTATTAAAGATTTTATTGGGATTGATTGTAAATACTAAAGTAATATAATATAATTAAAAATTATGGGATTTAATATAAACCAAAAATAATCTTCAAACGGCTTATTTTTTGATAATAACGGGCTAATTTCAATTTAAATTTTATGCATGTTACCACTACCTAAACCTTTTTATACTCCTGTTGTATATTTAATAATAAGAACATAAAAAATTGGTGTAAATGATGAACAACGATAAAAAAGCAATTCTAGAGGAATTGGTATTTGATGAAGAAGAAGAATTCAATAAACTAGTAAAGAAGGCAAAATTACTTGTGAAAATAAAAAAAAGTGATGGTCAACCTAAATTACTCCATAAAACCAAATTAACAGTAGAAGAACAGATCGGATGTTTTATATTGGGCAAATATTTTGCTAAAGAGATGGAACTTGTTGATAGTGCTCAAGTAGATATAGATGACATATCTGGGGGGTTGGGAGTTAGTAAAGGCATTGCAAGGGCTAGATTAAGTGATTTAGCTTCTAAAGAGATAATAGATCGCCCTACAAGAGGAAAATATGAAATATCGTTTTTTAAACTTGAAGAGTTTTTAGATAATTTATTGACAAAAATCAAAACAGAATGAGGGGATAATATGGCAGATGTTGAAATTAGCGAATTAATGGATAAATTAAAAGATCTTGAAAATAGAGTATCTAGATTAGAAGGGAATAAAGTTTTAAATACAGGAGAATCTAAGAAAAAATTATCTATTCGGGAATTCCTGAAGTCTAAGCACTTAAATAATGATGTGCAAAAATCTTTAGCAATAGGATATTACTTAGAAAAATATGATACTATAGGCTCTTTTAATTCAAACGATATTAAAAAGGGCTTTAAAGAAGCTAGAGAAAAAGTACCTAAAAATGTAGCTGATAAAATACAATTGAACATCAAAAAAGCACATATCATGGATTCCGGAGAGAAAAAAGATGGGTTTAAAGCTTATGTTCTAACTAATTCTGGAGAAAAATTTGTCGAAAATGATTTTGAGGATTGATATCATGAATGATGAATTAAAAGGATTAAAAGAACAGTTAGAAGAGCATGAAGGTAGAATACAAATATTGGAGAATATAATTAAAAATAAGGCTCCCAGTACTAAAAAGAGAGATTCAATCAAGGAATTTATCATCTTAAAAAATCCTAAAAATAATGTACAAAAAACATTAGTAATAGGTTATTATCTTGAAAATTATGAAGAAATGTCCTCTTTTAATGTAGATAATATACTAAGAGGTTTTAAAGATGCTAAAGAAAAAGCACCTCCAAGAAAAAGAATCTATGATAAAATTGCTTCAAATATTGATAAGGGACATATGATGGTATCTAATGAGCAAAAAGGCAAAATTAAATCTTGGGTATTAACTAATTCTGGAGAAAAATTTGTGGAAAATGATCTTAAGATTAAGGAGTAATAATATGGAAGATATTTTAGATAAATTTAAAAAAGCAGATACTTCCAATTTTCCAGATTTCCATAGTTTTAATAAGCCTTTAGAACAAGGCTTATGGGTTTTATGTGTTGCTAAAGATGAATTGGATATTAAAAAGTTAACAGCAGAAGAAATAGCTTCAATTTTAGTAGAAGTTTGTGAAACTAGTGTTAAACCAAGAGTTATTACAAATTCGTTTAACAAATCAAAGGGTAAAAAAGTACATGTTGAAAGAGAAGATGGTGTGACAAAATATAAAATTATGAAAGCTGGAAAAGATCATTTAAAACCAGAAGAGAGAGTGATGGTACATTATTTTGAACCAAATCAAAGATTCGGATCTAAAAGAATTTTATCTACAGGTATATTAAGTAATCTTAAAGGGGAATTAAAGATCATTGACCCTTATTGTGATAAAAAGACGTTGGATATTTTAGAAAATGCCGGAAAAACTAAACTAAACTTTTTAACTAGAATAAGTAATATTCACACGCCAAGAAAACAAAGAAGTTTTTTAAGGGATCTTCAAGATTTTAAATCAGATTATCCTGATGTTGAATTTAGAGATTACCCCCAAAATGACATTCATGATAGATACGTGATTTCTGATGATGCTTTTGTAATCATTGGTTATAGCTTGAAGGATTTTGGAAAAAAAGAAACATTTATTACAGTTTTTAAAAATAACAATGATATACGTGAACAATTATTAAATAATTTTAATTCCAAATGGAATATCTCAGCATCAATTTAATTTTATATTAGAGAATCTTATGCCTAAAATTCTAAATATTTCACCAGAAACTAAATTAGATTTAGAAAAAGTCATTGGTAAGTGTATATCTATCTTAGGAATCAGAGGATCAGGAAAAACTAACACTTCAGCAGTGATATTAGAGGAAATGCTAAAATATAAATATCCAATGACTATTGTTGATATTGACGGAGAATATTGGGGTCTAAAAGAAAAATATGAGCTTTTAGTAGTGGGCAAATCTAAAAATGTAGATATTGAAGTAAATGTTGAGCATGCACGGCAGATTGCAGAAGTTTCAATTTCCAAAAACATTCCAGTGATATTAGATATGAGTGGATTCTTATATGAGGACACTTATGAGTTTTTATTGAATTATATGGAAGAAATATGGGATTTAGCAGGGAAACTCCGAAAACCATATGAAATAATATTAGAAGAAGCTCATGAGTTCATACCTCAAGGTACTAAGAATGAATTAAAAGAAATACTTACAAGAATTGCCCTTAGAGGAAGAAAAAGAGGGTTAGGAATAATTATATTAAGTCAAAGATCTGCAAAAGTGGAAAAAGACGTTTTAACTCAGGCAGAGATATTGTTTTTACATAAAGTGGTTCATCCCTCAGATATGAAGGTTTACAAAGATATTTTACCTTTATCTCCAAAAGAAGTTTCAATTTTAATCTCTAAATTAAATGTAGGTTATTGCATATTCTTTTTTGGCAATAAATATGATATTATACACGTTAGAGAAAGAACAACTTTTCATGCAGGGTTTACTCCATCTTTAAAATCTGTTAAAACTCCTAAACTTAAATTAGTCAGTGATGGGATTCTTAAATCATTAAAAGATCTAACAAAAACTAAAATTAAAGAAATATCTGAAATGGATAGGCTTCAAAGTAAAATACATAAATTAGAAGCTAAAATCATTGAAAAAGAAAATTATATTCAAAAATTAGAAAGGGATATAGAAACACTTGGAAGGATTAGTGTTGAAGTAAAACAAACTGGGATGGCAGAAATAAGTAACGCATTAATTAAAGAATTTATTACAAATAAAGTAGATCAAAATGTTCAGTTAGATGAAATCAAAATAAATGAGGATTTTTCAATAGAATCGATAGGATATGATTTTTTATCAGAAGATGTAAAAGAACATGTTAATAAAGTTTTAAAAAGAGTAATAAACCTACCAAAACCTAAAAAGGAAATGCTTAAATTTTTAGTGAATCGGCATCCATTATTTTACTCTTATGCAGAAATGGCCGAATGGATCGATTATAGTGAATCAACTTTATATAATAACCAACCGAATGAATTACTTAAAATGAACTTGTTAAAGCGTGAAAAGAAGAATAATAAGGTATATTTTAGGTCTAATATTAATAAGTTTGTAGAAAAAGAATTTAAAGTCTATTTCCATGAATCTCAATATGGAGATTTAGATATAATTAAGGATTATATAAAAAAACAATTACAGTAATAAAACATAAAAGAATAGTATCCTAAAATCTAAGATGATAACCTTACTCCTTTTTCATTCATGAATTTCACTAATAGTTTGTGAAGCATTTTAATTGTTATATTGTTTATAAGAATCCAAAATTAATTTTGATAACCTTAAAATGTAAATGATCCTTAAGATTGTCAAAGGACAATTTAATTAAGTGAAATCCGTCTATGAAACATTTTTAAAATGTGATGTTTACCTAAAAAAGATTGAACATAGATTGACAGTCTTACATTATGATGTAATAGAGAAGTTGAGAAAATGGTGCAAAAACAGATAAAAATAGGTTTCCTAGGATTTGGAGAAGTTGCATCAACCTTATCTGAAGAACTTCTGGCACGGGGAGTGGAAGTTTCAACCTGCCTTGAGGGAAGAAGCCAGAGATCAGTGGAACTTGCAAAATCAACTGGTGTTGGTCTATTTGATAGTTTAATCGAGCTTGTTGAGACGTCTGACATTTTAATGTCTGTTGTGGTTCCTGCCGAAGCTGTCAGTGTGGCCAAAAAGGTAGGTGGGGGTTTTGAAGGAGTATACGTGGATTTGAATAATGTTTCTCCGGGTACAGTTAAAGAAGCTTTCACCCATATCCCTAATGGAAAAACCGTAGATGGGGCTATAATGGGTGGTATAAAAAACGGTTTAGAGACTCCTATCATTGCTTCTGGTGAGTTTGCTGAAAACTTTGCTGAGCTTAACCAGTACGGTATGAATATTGAAGTTATAGGTCCTGAAGTGGGCCAGGCATCGGGTTTGAAGATGCTCCGCAGTGCCTACACCAAGGGTGTTTCCGCACTTCTTTTTGAGGCATTTCATGCTGCATACAAGATGGAAGTTGATGAAACCCTATTACGCTATTTAACCCAGAGTGAAGGATCACATTTTCCTGCATCTGCAAACTCAAGGCTCACCAGCAGTGCCTATCATTCCAGAAGACGTGCCCAGGAGATGGAGGAAGTGGTGAAATTCCTAACCGAATACACTGATCCAGTGATTAGCCGTGCAACATGTGAGTTTTTCCAGTCCCTTCCGGATAAAACCGGGCCCATGCCAAAAAAGCCTGAAAAATATGGGGAAGTGTTTCGGAAAGTAGATAAAAACAGGTTATAGGGGACAAATATCCCCCATTTAGTAATAAATAAATAGGATTATGGGAATAATTATACTTAGACAATTTATTAGCTTCTGCATATTATAATGGATCTGATCCCATGCTAGATGAACAACATGCCAAGGAATGCCAGGAACAAATGGCTAAGCTTAAAGGCAGAAAGGTCATTGATTGTTCTTTCAAAGCCTATGAAAACAATTGTTGGAGGTTTTACATAGTCACTGACGATGGTGAACTGGTGATGACATTCTGTCCAGACTGGTCCTGTCCAGTGGTAGAACACCACGAAACCCACCATGAAGAAGACCCTGAAATCTAAATCTTTACCCTTTTTCCGAGACTTTTTTGCAGGGGTTAAATCCGGTTATAAAATCAGATCCTCTGATTGAAACTGAAAATTATTTTTACTTTATTATCCAACCTTCAACCTAATTCTCCACCCTCTCTTCTTCTTCACCAGTTCTCCCTCTAGTGGGATAATCTGGGAATCCACCAGTAAGCGCAGGTAGGTGGCCATCTTCCCGGGTAGTTTCAGTGGACTCTTCACCTTCCCTTCCGATGTTTTCAATTCACAGGCTAGAACACCCCGTTTATCCACATAGAGATGAGCTTTTAATCCTTCCTCCAGCTTGGGAAGTTCAAAGCTCCGCAGGTGAAGACCGGCATCAAAGGTGTATAATGGTTTATCTTTTGTCCGGGCACCGTTAAGGAACTTCTCATGGGCCTCGGAACTGTTTAAACCTGTTTCAACCATGTTAGACACAAACCAGTCCCTTTCAATAACCCGTTCCACAGTCTGATCCGGGGGGATGATTCCCTGTTTCTCATAGTCCTTTATAAGCTCGTAGATTTCTCTACGTGTCACGTCTTCCTCCACACAGCTCAAAGCCAGTCTGCTTAACACTGGCCCGTAACCTGCCTGGCGCAGGGATGCCCACACCTGATTCTCTGCCTGGTACCATCTCCCCTGAATAATATGCTCCACAGCACCGGCGTTCAAGTGGGCAATGTTCAGAAGGTTATGTCGGGACGTGGTGTTCAAACGTTTCAGGAGAACATCCATATCCCGGGTTTCAGGAACAGTACCCTTCTCAATCTCTTCTTCCAGTATACGCACCGTGGATTTGGGGAGTAATTTTTTCACACTTCCTGGTATGTGGAGATTGTTTTCAAGGATTTCGCTGCGTATTTGCCTTCCTGAAATCTTTTCCCCATTTACCTTACCTTCCGGTATGAAATGAAACTTCATTTTACGATTGAAACGCTGATACAGAAATTCATTCACCGCATACCACCTGATAACATTCCTATTCGGCAGATTACGGGGGATACCGCTGAATATTCCTCTTCGAATGAATCTGGCAGCGTATTTCTTTATCTGGGATGGGTTAACTTCTGCAGCATCCACATAGTCAGTGACTCCATCCTGGATCATCATGGCTATCCTTATGGGGACGGTGTAGGACATGGTCAGCCGGTGGTGCAAGCCTTCAATTGGTACTATCCGGTCAGCCCCTGCCTCCAGAGCCATCTCACTCCTTCCCTCGAAACTGACAAAGAACGGGGCGTGGTTGGCACTGTAACCTTTGTTAAGGTAGATTACCACTTCCTTACCCATCTCATCACCCAGTTCCCGGGCTTTTCTAATTAAATCCATGTGTCCCAAGTGAACCGGGTCAAAATCAGCGCTTATTCCTATCAAGTAATATTCACCTTTTTATAAGTTATTTCTCCAGTTAATGCAGTATTTGGACTTTTAATATTTTATTCAGTACCAAAAAGTTTTTTATTAACAAAAAACCTGTATAATGTCCTAAATTTTAGATTAAACTAATTTAATATAACATATTAATTACAATTAAATTAATTTCAATGTAAATTATTTTGTTTATTACTATTGATTAAGAGATTTAAATAAATTTAATACATCATTATTTCCCTATAAAATTAATAAATAAAGATTAATGTGGGGAAAAGATTGGGTAAATAAAAATATTAGGGGTTTTCTCATGACAAATGATAAAGAAGAATCTCTTAAAAGGAAATATGAGGAAGAAGCTTTAGATAGAAAGGCAAAAGCAGGAATCCAAGCTGATATTTCTACTGCCCCTCTTAAATGGTCAAACATTTATTAGAAAGAAACCACTGATCAATCAGGTTACATGTGTAAAATGCGGAAAGATTTTCAAAACTAACCGTAAAACCAAATTATGTTTTAGCTGTGAAAGAAAGAAAAAATGATATTTGTTATAATTAGGAAAATATCATAGAAAGATTCTTTTTATTGTGATACCATATAATTCATTGTAATTACAGGTGAAATTATGGGGAGGGGAGAACTCTAAAAATCGTTATCTCTGTAATTAACAATTAAGTGGGTGTCATATGAAAAGTAAAATAGGAATAATAGCAATTGTAGGACTTTTAATGGCAGTAGTTTTTGTTTCAGGATGCACAGACCAAAATAATAACCAGACTAACGCTTCCAACACAACAAACACATCAAATACTTCCACAGTTAAAGCTTTTGATGTAAAAGCAACACAGACTGGTCCTTCCACTGCTAAAAAAGGAACATCAATAACAATTAATGGCAGTGTCACCAACCACGGTTCATCGGCGGTAGCGGATGTTAAGGCATCGGGTCAGGATTTTATCAGGAATTTAGGTACCCTAAATCCGGGTCAAACTCAAACCTTCACTTACCAGGTGTACATACCAACCGATAAAGAGGTTCAAGCGGATTTCGGAGATAATGCAACGGTATCCAATCCATTATACATTGGAGGATTTGCAGTTACCTGCACAGATTCCAACGGATCCATACGCACATTAAACTCCAACCATCTGAACATAAATCTGAGTTAAGTGTTTTTAGGAAATTCATCCCTAAAAATAAAGGGAAATCATGAATTTCCTTTTACTTTCTTCTTTTAATTTTTACAATTGACGATAATGATTAATTATGGGGCCAGTGTAAACCACATTTAAAAAGAAATATCCCGCGGAGTATTGCACTTACTTCGGGCGGAAAGCCTTAACTGGACAATTATCCGCATCCATATCTCCCGGTACTTCATTCCCGAAGCATTTTCCCTTTTCTCCATCATCTAAAGGTTCATAAAATTTGCATTCACTACATTTGGGCATTAATTCACTCTCACTATTCTTTTTCCAATTAACGGTTTTTCATAAGATTGGTGGTTGACCTGGTCACATCCGAAAATTCAACATCAGCCACCCATTTATTCTTACAGTCACATTCAACTTCTTCTGGAATGGTCTGGTTGATGTTGGTTTTTATGATCAAATCTTTTAGTTTGGAATTGCATTTTTTACAATTATAGGGACCCCTGCGCGTTCCGAATCCGGCAGTGTCCATGATCACCGGGATGTTAACAGATTCACGAACCCGTTTTATTATCTCTAGGGCGCTCCATATCCATGGGGGCTGGTATGAGCCACGACGCCATAAAATTTCCATCAAAGTCCCCTTATGAATGGTGGAAGGGCAAAAAGACACTCTACCCACTCCAATTTCTGCTGCGTACTGGGCTGATTTCACAGCATCTTCAATTGCCTCCCTTTCCGAGGTTAACACTGGTTTGACCAGTAAGTAAACCTTACCCTGCACTTTAAAATCAGATTTGAGCTGGTTGATAATATCCATGGATTTCTGGAAATCTTCCAGGGTGAATCCTTTGTTTATTCTTTGCAGGCGGATAGTATCATCGGCACTTTCCAATCCCATGGCCACTTCGAAGATTTTATCTGGAATCAGCTGGCAAAAATCCCTTAATACCTCTTCAGAAACGTATTCTGGTCTGGACTCAACTACAACTTCTTCCACATCATCATATTCATTGATAATCTGGAATATTTCCCTCCGAGCTTCTCTAGGTATTTCTTCTTCATTGAGGAAGCTGCCGGATACAAAGATCTTAATGGCAGTGGGGCCGGTGATTTCCTGGTTTTGGATTTGCCTCTGGAACTCAACTTTAAAAATTTCCACCAGTTCTTCTGAAGAAACCTCTTCCAGGGGTGAATCTGCAATGTAACTGCACATGCTGCACCCACCAGAGCCTGCCAGGGCCCAGGCACATCCTGGTGTGGGTAAAACTATGAATATACTCCTGCCAGGCCCGGAATATAATAGGTCCTCTCCTGACCAGCTGGCAGCCGATTCGTGCGGAGGCCTTTTTTTAACACGTTTCAGGGCTTTTTTTCGTATGTCGGGGAGCAGGTTGTTAAGGGGTTGCTGATCGTTCATATGGTTAAAGTTATAGAATTCAATTAATATATTTATTTTATTAGCAAGATTATTGCAGAAATTATTTAGCAAGATTATGCAAGAAATTTGGAATACATCCATATCAAAAAATGATGTTTTTTTAAAGGGGTGAGGGAACTGGTCAGGGAGATAGAAGTCAAAT
>SWCH01000614.1_pt1 | contig 40569 bp, 39 predicted proteins | sample 4690051 | NCBI WGS metagenome assembly SWCH01 (sample SAMN10267282, study PRJNA491770) | bioreactor metagenome | isolation source: DHS bioreactor inoculated with | place: Japan: off Shimokita Peninsula | reverse complement strand
ATCTTGCAAATGCTGGATACGCTTCCGTGAAAAACTGAAACGCTCTAGAAAAGAAGGCCCGCCGGGATGGGCGGGCCTTTCCTTCTTTTTCTCAGACGCCGGTCTGTTGCGCCTGTGCGAGCTTGCCCGCCGGTTTGATGAAGAAGATCGCTGCCGCCACCGACATAACCAGAAAACCGATGGCGATGGGGTGATGCAGAATCGCCTCCAGGCGATGGTTGGTGACGATGATCGATTGGCGCAGCGACAGCTCGAACAGCGGTCCGATCACGAAGCCGATCAGGAATGTGACGACCGAATAGCCATAACGCTGCATGAAATATCCGACCACGCCGAGCACCACCATCGCATACACCGAGAACATGGCGTGATGTTCCAGGAAGGATCCGAGCGTACAGAAGACGATCACCATCGGAATGATGATGACGGCCGGAACGCTGCCGATCCGCGCGAAGAAGGTGAGGCCAACCCGGCCCACGATCAGCATGCAGAAGCTTGCCACCAGCATCGAGACGTAGATGCCGTACATCAGGCGCGGATGCTGCTCGAAGACCAGCGGCCCCGGCACGACGCCATGCATCATGAAGGCAGCGACAAGGATCGCCGCCGAAACGCTGCCCGGCAGGCCGATGGCAAAGAGCGGGATGAAGCTCGCCGGCAGCACCGCATTGTCCGCAGCCTCCGTTGCAGCCACGCCCTTGATGTCGCCCTCGCCATAGCGGTCGCCCGGCCTGGCGAATTTCTTGGCGACCACATAGGCGAGGAACGCGCCGATCGTGGGGCCCAGACCCGGTATGATGCCTGCCGCGATCCCCACCAGCGTCGAACGGACGGCGGTCGGGGCAACTTCGCGCACCTCTGCCAGCGAAACACCGTTGTCGTCGGGCAGGAGTTCCATCTTCTGGATCTCCTCGCCGGTCTTGCGCGCCCTGATATAGGCCTCCGCCTGGACCAGCATTTCCGTGAAGGCCAGCATGCCGACGGTGGCCGATACCAGCGGTATGCCATCGAAAAGCTCGATCATGCCGAAAGTCAGGCGCGGCGTGGCGCTTTCCGGGTCGAGGCCCACGGTCGCAAGCAGGATGCCGAAAATACCCGACACCAGCCCCTTGGTGAGCGAGGTGCCGGAGAGAGCCGCGATGAAGGTCAGCGCAAAGATCATCACCGATGTCATCTCCACCGGCCCCATCTTCAGGGCGAAGGAGGCAAGCGGCATGGCAAGCGCGATAAGCACCAGCGTCGAGACCATGTCGCCGAACACTGATGAATAGAGCGCAATCTTCAGCGCCTTGGCGGCCTTGCCGGCCCGCGCCAGCGGATAGCCGTCATAACAGGTGGCGGCCGAACTCGGCTCGCCCGGCGTGTTGAGCATGATGGCGCCGGTGGCGCCGCCTGCCGCACTGGCCTTGGTCACGCCGACCAGAAATGCGATGGCCGCGATGGGTGTCATGTAATAGGTCAGCGGAACCGCGACCGCGAGCGCTGCCGGTCGGCTGAGGCCCGGCACAACGCCGACGATATAGCCGAGCAGGATGCCCCCGAACACGGCGGCGATGGCCGTCAGCGAGAAGGCATCGCCCGCACCGAGAAGAATGTTTTCCAACCTAGATCCCCGTTTTCTGGATCAGGAACAACAGCACCGCGACCAGAACCGGCAAAACCGCAAGCATGAGCAGCCGCCGCTCGCCGAGCACAAGAAGCACGAGCAGCGCAAGAATTGCCCCGCCGATGGCCCAGCCCAGATAGGCAATTGCCGCAATACCGGCCGCAGTCGCGGCAATCATTATGAGTGCATAGTGGATCGGCGCATCGTCGCCGGGTTCCGGCGCCGGTGTCGAAATCAGTGTCGCGATGAAACGCAACAGGGTCAAAAGACCGATTGCCGCCGAACAGACCGTCGGCACCAGTTGCGGCGAAAGACCCAGTTCGCCGCCCGAACTCGTCTGCGCCGGAATGATCCAGAAGATCATGGCCAGACTGGCGCCTCCGACGACAATCAACTCGCCGAGGGCTTTCCTGAACTGGGGCAAGCGCGAAACGCGCCTGCCCTGAATGTCGCCGTTCATCTTACTTGCTTGCTTCGACAGCCGCTTTGAACTGGTCGCTCTGCTTGTGAATGAGCGTGGAAATCTCCTCACCCACCGGCACGAACGACCCCATGTTCCGCTTTTTCAGCGTTTCCAGCAACTGCGGGTCCTTAGCGGCAGCACCAAAGGCTTCCGTCAGCTTGGCCTTGACCTCGTCCGGCGCGCCCTTGGGGATCAGGAAGAGCACCATGTTCATGCTGGAAATGTCGTAGCCCAGTTCCTGCAGGGTCGGCGTATCGGGAAAGCCCTCGATGCGCTCGTCGCCGAAGACGGCCAGAACCTGAAGATTGCCCGCTTCGGCCTGCGCGTAATAGGTGCCGGAGCTATAGGCGAAGTCCACATGGCCACCCAGCGTCTGGGCCACCGCCTCCGCGCCGCCCTTGGTCGGCGTCGGATTGAGCGTGACACCTTCCTGCTTGGAGATCATTCCGACCACCACGCGGTCCACCGAAGTGGTGGAAGCATAGCTCATCGGCTCGCCCTTGGATTTGGCTTCGGCCACCGTGTCGGCGAAGGTCTTCCAGCCGCGGCTGGGCAGCGAGATCAGCGCTTCGGGGAACACGCCGAAAGCCGCGATATAATCGAAGTCATCGACATTGAAGGCGAGATCCTGCGTATGCGGATCGAAGGTCAGCGTCGTCGAGGTGGTCGCCACGACGTTGTAGCCATCGGCCGGCATCGCCTTGAGCGCGGTCGTTGCGAGACCGCCACCGGCACCCGGCTGGTTCTTGATCGCGACAGGCTGGCCGAGGCTTTCGCCAAGCGCATTCGCCGCCGCGCGGCTGACCGTGTCGACACCGCCGCCGGCGCCAAACCCGACGATGATCGTCACCGGTTTCTCCGGATACTCGGCCATGGCGGGCACGGCACCCGTGGCAGCCAAGGTCAGCGCGCTGAGCCCCAACAGCATTTTGGGAAGTAAATTCATAATCTGTCTCCGGATTCTTCTGCTTGGATGAACGAATACGAAGAACTGGTCGCCGGGCTCCTAGTCTGCCCTGCCGCTTGGTGTATGCATGAGACGTCCACACCCTGCCCGAAGGCGGCGAGTGCACCCGTTTCTCCTGGAGATGCACTGATTGTGTTTATTGTTGTTCCCCACCAAGGTTTCGCGTTTTCGATTGTCACTAAACGCACCACCAGCTCCATGAAAGGGATGGCTTTCGGCCATTCCGCAATGGGTCAAAGCCCTGGAACGCAAGGACTAATGCCTTGCATCCCCATTGTTGAACCACCCGGCGGCGCATCTGTCCAATGCATTTATTCAGATATCCGTCATGCGCGTGACGCATAAGGCAGCACAGCGGAAAAAACCGGTACAAACCCTTTCGGAATGCGCGCCGGCAAATCGTTGACTCACTTGGGTTTTGGAACGCTCCCGTTCGGCGGGTTTCTCAGTTCACCCCGGCTTCCTCGGCCACCTTCGTCCGCAGGGCGATTTCCATGTTGACCTGTTCGCCAAGCTCCTCGGGCCTTGAGCCGACGACCTCGCCCCTGTGCCTCGACGGTTTCGAGCACCTTCGGATTCTTCAGTGCCGCGGGACGGCAAAAACGAACCAGGGCGCAAGCCCGGTCGCTGGATACCTGAACGGCTGATGGTCAGGCAAGCGCGCGTTTGACGGCGGGGCGCTCCATCATGCGCTCGTGGAAGGCTTCGAGGCGCGGCGTGAGCGGCAGATCGTAACGTGGCTGCCAGTGAACGAGATAGAACACGGCCATATCCACGATGGTCATGTGGCCGAAGAACCATTCCTTCTCGCCAAGCTGGTCTTCCAACTGCTCGAAGCCAGCCATCAGCACGTCGCGCCCGCTCTTGCGCACTTCCTCCTGGCCTTTGGGGTCCTGACAGAACCGATCAGGCCGCATGGCAAGTGTCGCGCCGCGCATGTGCAGCGTCGAGACCACATAGTCGAGAAGTTCAAGCGCATCGATATCGCCTTCCGTCCCATCGGGAAGAAGGTTCTTTTCCGGGAATTGGCGCGCCAGCCAGAGGGCGATCACCGGGAACTCGGTCAAGAGCCGACCGTCAGGCCGCAGAAGAGCTGGCACCTTGGCTTTGGGATTGAGTTTCATGTAAGCGGGCTGGCGGTGCTCGCCGCTTTTGAGATCGACGGTCACGGTTTCAAACGGAGCGCCGATCTCCTCCATGAGGACACGAATGCCAAGAGAACATGCACCGGGCGAATGGAACAGTTTCATGAAACCTCCTCAAACCTTGGACCCCTGCCCGCAGGCAGCTCCCATTGTACGCACAGGACGCACAGGATTTCGAGCACCAGCCTCAACTGGACCAATCGGCAGATAACCGTGACTGCCCGGCTCGGCAAGGCCGCAGAAATGTCCGGCCCCGGCGTTTGAGATCAGCCGATTGCGATCTCTTTCTGCAGGACAATCGCTTCGGAAAAATCGCCAATCACCGGATCGAGATCGCCGAGTCCGGCGGATTGAGAAAGCGTGACGCGTCCGTCCGACAGCGTGTCGAAAACGGATTGCGAGACATGGCTACGCATGGGGTTCTTGTTGAAATCGACTTCCACGTAGCCGGTCTGCGCCCCGGCAGCCGCCTTGAGGTGAAGCGAGGCAAGAAGGCCGATCCCCCCGCCCAGCCAGTGCGGGCAGAATTGCCGCCCCGCCGCTCCGGCTTTACGGGCAATCAGAAGCCCCTGTCCAAGCCCACCCCATTTGCCGATATCGGGCTGTAGAAAGCCGAGCGAGCGCTTTTCAGGAAGCGTCTCGAAGTCGTCCCAGGAAGAGAAATTCTCCCCCGCGGCGAGAACCACTCCCGCTTCCCGCGCAATACGCGCCCAGTCGGCATCCGGCTGATCATGAGCGATGGGCTCCTCGAGCCAGAGAAGCCCCGTTTCGCGAACATCCCTGGCAAAAGCTATCGCCTCATCGGCGTTCCAGGCCTGATTGGCATCCGCCATCAGCGCGATGCGCTCTCCGATGACATTGCGCACGTCATGAAGATTGCGCCTGTCGAGCGCACCGTCAAAACCGACTTTCACCTTGCAGCCGGCATATCCGGCTGCAACGGCGCGCGCGGCCGTCTGCGCCGCGCCCTCGGGGTTGATGCCACTGGCATAGACGGCGACGCTGCGCCCGCTGTCTTCCGACAGATGTTCATGCAAGGGCCTGCCGGCGCGCCGGGCCGCAAGGTCCTGAAGCGCGCACTCAAGTCCGGCAATGCATTGGGCAAGCGGTCCCGGTTCCCCCGTCTGGATCGCCAGAATGCGCAGTTTTGCCGAAAGCGCCTTCCACAGGGCTTCCGGCCTGTCGAGAAGGCCACTCTCGCCAGCCAGCGGCAGCACCGCGCTTTCAAGCAGGCGCGCGCGATGTTCCGCCCCCACGGAAGGATAGTTGCACCACACCTCGCCCCAGCCGACATGCCCCTCGCCATCCTCGATACGGATCGCGATGGAGGGGCGATCATACATGGTGCCGAAAGACGTGCGAACGGGTGTCTCGATGGGGATACGGTGCACGAGAATACGCACATTCATCCGGCTCATGGCTGGTCTGCCTCCTTGCTGGCGTTGCGGGCTCCATGCCCAGAAATATGCGGCCGGGCACAAATGCCCGGCCGCAAGCCGTATCAGCCGGCCTGTTCCAGGAACAGGCTGGGATCGAAATAGCCGTCGGCCATCACCGGATTGCTGATGCCGCCGATATCCACGTAGAAATTGGTGACCCGGTCGAGCCAGCTGGTCACCGTCCCGTCCTTGTACATCTTGGCCCAGTCCGGCGTCGAAAAGAGCTTCTGCGCCCCATACTGCTCGCGCAGGTCATCGATGGGTACGTCGGAATAATAGTCTTTCTGCAGCGCCGTCAGCGAAGCTTCGGCATCCTCGATCAGGTCCTTGTTGGCCGGCATCCAGGCCTTGATGACGCGACCGAGCACATCCTTGTTGCCGTCGAAATAATCGTTGCGGGCAGCCCACCCGCCGACGATTGCGGCCTCGGGATAGAATTTCGAGGCATCGACGAGCATCTTGGCGTCGGGCAACTGCTTCTTGATCTGCACATTGAACGGCACCCAAAGGGCCACCGCAGGCACAGCACCCGACATGAAGGCCGTGACTGCATCGGGCATGCGCTGATTGACGATGGAGATATCCTTCTTCGGATCGATCCCGTTGGCTTTCAGTGCGGTATCGAGGAAGACATGCGCCGTCGTTCCGATGGAGGTGGCGATCTGCTTGCCCTTCAGGTCCTCGAAGGAGTTCACGCCCATCGCGGGATTCACCCAGAGCTGGGCAGTTGCGTATTCCACATTGTTGATGAGGAACACCTTGCCCTGCCCGCGCGCAGGGAAATTCGACACCACGGCGCCGGTGGCCAGCATGTCGAGAGACCCGCCGACCATGGCCTGGAACAGCTCGAGCCCGGTATAGAAGCGCGTGAAGGTCGGCTTCAGGCCCTGCTCCTTCCAGTATCCCTTCTTGTCCGCCGTCCAGATGTGCCCGTCGACGGCCAGCGTGTGCAGGTAGCCGACACGGATTTCGTCTTCCGACCCCTGGGCGCGGACGATCGCCGGCGCCGCCAGCATGGCCGCGCCGCCGGCGGCGGCAGATTGCAGGAAAATGCGTCTGTTCAGTCTCATGCTACTCCTCCCAGTTTTGCCGCTGCGGGGCAGCGGACGGAAACGGTCATCGAAGCGCCTGTTGCTCGGCATATTGCTTCATGACCTGTTCGCGCAGATGGATGCGCAAATCGATGAACTCGCGGGAATCCAGCAGGCTCTTGTCCCGCGGAAATCCGAAGGGAATGTCGATGCTCTCGACGATGCGCGAGGGGCGCGCCGAAATCACGATGACCCGGCTCGACAGATAGATCGCCTCATCCACCGAATGGGTGATAAGCAGAGCCGTCTTCCGTTCTGCCTGCAGTATCTGGTGCAGCAATTCGTGCATGTCGCTGCGCGTTTGCGCATCGAGCGCGCCAAAGGGCTCGTCCATCAGAAGGAAATGCGGGTTCGCCGCATAGGCGCGCGCCAGCGCGAGCCGCTGCCGCATGCCGCCCGAGAGATTCTTCGGCCAGGCATGGCGGAAGTCGGACAACCGCATCAGGCTCATGTATTTCTCGGTGATCTGGCGTCGTTCCGCCTTCGGAATGTGCCGCTTGATCGCAAGATCGAGGCCGAAACGGATGTTCTTTTCCACGGTCAGCCAGGGAAAGACCCCGTATTCCTGGAACATCACGCCACGATCCGGCCCCGGCCCCTCCACCGGCTTGCCTTCGAGCAGCACCTCGCCCGAGTTGGGCTTCACGAAGCCGGCCAGCATGTTCATCATCGTCGTCTTGCCGCAGCCCGACGGTCCGACGAGGGAAACGAAATCCCCCTCCCGGATATCGAAGCTCACATCGTGAACGACTTCCACATCGCCATAATGCTTGGACACATTCTGAAACCGTACCTTCACCTCATGGTCGGTGCCGGTCTCGTTCTGCATGCGCACAGCGCTTTCCCCGTTCATTGGGCCTCCCTTTCCTGCCAGTCGAGGAACTGACGCGATGCCCAGCGAAGGATCGTGTCCATCATCAGCGCGAAGAAGCCGATGGTGATGATGCCGGCATAGATGGTCGTCAGGTTGAAGAACGCGCTGGCGTTCTGGATCACCGCGCCGATGCCGTTCTGTGCCGCGACCAGCTCCGAGGCGACGAGCGTCGCCCAGGCAACGCCAAGCGCCACGCGCGTTGCCGTCAGCACATGAGGCAAGGTCAGGGGCACAATGATCTTGGAGAACACCTCCCAGTCGGTCGCCCCCAGCGTGCGCGATACGCGTATGAACAGCGGGTTCGTCTGCGACATGCCCTCATACATGACGATGACGCCCGAAAAGAACGCGGCGTAGAAAAGGATCGCCACCTTGGCCACTTCGCCTATGCCCAGATAGACAATGGCCAGCGGAATGAGCGCAATGGGCGGCAGGGCGCGAAAGAAGTTGATAAGCGGATCGACAAAACGACGGATGCGCTTGTCCCAGCCGATCAGGAAGCCCACCGGCACGGCAAGCAGCATGCCGAACAGGAGCCCCAGCAGGACGCGACGCACCGACATCCATATGTCGATCAGAAAGGTGCCCTCGACGCTGCGCTGCCAGATATCGGCAAAGACGAGATGCGGCGGGGGCAGAAGCCCCTGGTCCACAAGACCGCTCCAGCGCACGCCATACCAGAGTGCGATCACCACCGCGAACGGCAGTAGTCGCCACCCGAATTCCGTCAGTCGCTCCATTCACTCCTCCGTAGGCGACAAGGCCGCAGGACCGGCCTCAGTGATATTGAAATCGAAATCCAGCCGCACATATTCGCCGGGATAGCGCGCATGCGTGTGTGCCACCACGTGCCCATCCCCATCGGCTATGGTGCGCAGGATTTCCACGACGGGCGCTCCCAACGCCACGCCAAGCGCATTCGCCGTTCTCTCGTCGGCGATGGAAAAGGTGACGCGCTGCCGCGCGGCCGCGATCCGCTCCCCATGCCTCTCGACCAGAACGCGGATGACGGGGGTGGTCTGAAAGCGCTCGCGATCGGTGTCGAAAACATCCTCACGCAAGAAGATGTCGATCAGGCAGTAGGGCTCCTCCCCCCTGCTGTGCACACGTTCAAAGCGCATATAGCTGCCATGTGCCTCGCCCGCCTGCACGTCGCGGATGCGCTCCCCCTCCTCCCGCGCCATCGGCGCAATCATTTTCGGGCTGACGCTCTCCAGCCCGGCGACGAGGTCCTTCCACGTCGTCGGCAGGCCATGGGAGCGCCGCACGGGAAGCTGCTCCCGCACGAACGTTCCCTTGCCCCTATAGCGCTCGATCAGGCCTTCGCCTTCAAGCACGTCCAGCGCTTCGCGGATCGTCGCCCGCGACAGGCCGAACTCCGCCTGGAGTACCTCGATAACGGGAATCTGGTCGCCCGGAAGCCAGTCGCCATTCTCCACCTTCAGGCGAATCTGCCCCGCCGCCTGCATGTAGAGCGGCTGTCTGGAGCGGATATAAAGTTCGGCGTTGGTCATAAAGTACGTATATGCGTACTTTTAGACTTTTGCAAAAGGAATCTCCCGTCCCCGCGTCGCGGGGACGGGCAGACAGGCCGGAATTATGGGGTCAGATTTTGGGTGGAGCCGCCCAGACAGATCGTCCGGGCCGACCCTTCATCGGGCCCATTCGCCCTTGCGGAACACCGGCACCCGGCTTCCGTCCGGGCGCACGCCATCGATATCAACCTCGCCGGAACCAATCATCCAGTCGATATGAATCAGGCTCTTGTTGCCGCCCTGCGCGGCGATCTGTTCAGGCGAGAGCGCGCCCCCGTCGACGAAGCATTTGGAATAGCACTGGCCAAGCGCGATGTGGCACGAGGCATTCTCATCGAACAGCGTATTGTAATAGAGGATGCCGCTGCTGGAGATCGGCGAGGAATGCGGCACGAGCGCCACTTCACCAAGACGCCGGGCGCCTTCATCCGTATCAAGCACGCGGTTCAGCACATTCTCGCCACGCGCCGCCTTCGCCTCGACGATGCGCCCGCCCTCGAAGCGCACCGCGATCTCGTCGATCAGCGTCCCTTGATAGGAAAGCGGCTTGGTGCTCACCACATGGCCCTCGACTTTCAAGGCATGCGGCGTGGTGAAGACCTCCTCCGTGGGGATGTTCGGATTGCAGACGACACCGTTCTTTGCGGTAGAGGCCCCGCCCTGCCACAGATGACCGTCTGCCAGGCCGACGGTCAGGTCGGTGCCCGGACCCGTGAAATGCAATGCCCCAAACCGTTCGTCATTGAGCCAGTTCATCCGCGCATGCAGCGCTTCGTTATGCGCATCCCAGGCCGCCACGGGATCGGCGACGTCCACCCTGGAGGCTGCGAAGATCGCCTCGGCAAGCTTGCGAACCGCCACGTCGTCCGGCTCGCCCGCAAACACTTGCCTCGCCCATGACAGGCCGGGAAAGGCAACGATATTCCAGTTGATGTCGAAACCGGCGATCTTTTCCAGCGCCGGCTGATAAGCGATCGAATTGGCCTTGTTGGCGCGTGCGACCTTCTCCGGATCCTCTCCGGAAAGCAGCATCGGATTGTCACCGACAATGGCAAGCCGCGCGGTGTTGGCGGAAAAGGCCTTGGCCATCCCCTCATAAAGCCAGGAGGGGGCGCGGTCGAAGCTCTCCTGCGCGCCGTTGCGGAAACGGTTGAGCGTGATCTCCTCATCCGAAAGGATCGGCGTGACGATACCGGCCCCGGCCTTGTAGGCATGTTTGGCGATCAACCGCACGAGAGGCAGCGCCGCCGCAGGCGCAGTGAGGAGCAGGTCCTGCCCTTTCTGCAGTCCGAGCCCGACCTTGACGGCAACCTCGGCCAGCCGGTCGAGCTTCACGGGGTCTATGGTCGGTGCGGTCTGTTGCGAATGATCGTTCATGGCCTGATCCTGTAATTTCGTTTTTCGGGCGGCACAAAGCACTGTTCCAGTGCTTGCGCGATCACCCGTCGCTTCGCAAGTCACAATAAGGCGTTTCGGTTCAGCCAATGCAACCCTCAGCCTGCTTGACAAGGATGCGGATACCAAACAGGATTTTCCTGTCAAAAAAGGAGAGGTCGGTGCGGTTAGCCCGGCCCGCGCCACGGCGGGTCCTGACCTTCGCAAACGCGATGAGTCCCATGACCTTGAACGCCCCGCAACACCGCGTGGGTGAAAAGAGAGGTTATGAGATGCAACAGCAGATTTCCGTCATCACACTCGGCATAGAGGCGATCGACCGGTCTCGCCATTTTTACACCCAGGGTTTCGGCTGGAAACCGGTCTTCGAAAATGATGAGATCGCCTTCTACCAGATGAATGGATTTGTTCTGGGAACCTTCCTCAAAACCGCCCTGGAGACGGATATGGGCCGTACCGGCCTCATGCGGCCCGGCGCGTTTTCGCTGGCGCACAACGTGGCCCGTGAAGAAGACGTCGAGCCGTTGATACGCCAGCTTGCCAATTCCGGCGGACGCATCCTCCGGCCCGCCGACAAGCCGCCGCACGGCGGCTTTCGCGGTTATGTCGCCGATCCCGATGATCACGCCTGGGAAATCGCCTGGAACCCTTTCTGGCAGATAGATGCCGCCGGCCATGTGACCTTCGGAGTCTGAACCATCGCTGAGGCCGGAGAAAAATCGTCCGGCCTCAGCGCCGATCCGGCTGTGTCCCCGCGATCTGACCGCCTGGCGTGAACCAGGCCAGAAGCGAGCCGCAAAGCGCAAAAAGGGCCGCCAGCAGAAAGACCCAGGAAAACCCGTCCGCCACCTTGTCCGAGGAAGCGACCACCAGACCGCTTGCCGCAGCTCCCACGGATGCACCAAGCGAACGGGTCAGGAGCACGCTGGCTGAAGCGATGCCGAGCAGGCGATCTCCTGCCTCGATCTGCACCACCAGCTGAACGACACCCATCACCGTTCCGAGCATCAACGCGACAAGCGCAAACAGACCGACAAGAGCAACGCTCTCCATCTGCGCCGTAAAGAACCCGACCGCGAGCAGAAACAGGAATGCCAGCGCAAGTCCCGCCGCAGGGAAAAGCGTCATCCGCCCGGTCTGGCTGACGAGATAACCCGTCAACATGGAGCCCAGCCCGACACCCAGGGTGACCGGCAAAAGCAGAAGCCCCGCTCCGGCCGCGGAGAAGCCGCGCACCGCGCTGAAATAGACCGGAATGAACGTGAAGAGCGAAACATAGAGCGCCCCATGAAACAGCGCCAGCAGGCAGCTCATGCGGATTGTCCTGTTGCGCAGGAAGACGACCGGAAAGAGCGGGTGGGCGGTGCGGCTCTCATTGCGAAAGAAGAGAAAAGCCAGCAACGCAGCTCCCGAAATCAGGCCAGCCTGCGCCCAGCGCGACTGGGACAGCCCGACGCCGGGAGCGGTCAGCGCTATGAGAAACGCCAGCATCGCCGCGAGCAGGACCACACTGATACCATCGATCCGCAACGGATCGCGCGGACGCTGACGGGGCGGCAGACGTGCAACGAGAAACAGGCCCAGAAGCCCAAGCGGCAGGTTCAGGGCGAAGATGGCCCGCCAGCCGAAGGCTTCCGTCATGAAGCCGCCCAGAACCGGCCCCATCGTGCTCGCGCTCATGCCAACGGTGGCGAGGTATCCCTGGTAGCGCGCCCGCAACCGCGGCTCGAAAGCCTGGCTTACCAGCGCCTGTGCGAGCGCGATCAGGCCCCCGCCGCCGAAGCCCTGAACGGCACGCGCCGCCACCAGCCATCCGAAACTCGGTGCCAACATGCATGCCGCGCTGCCGACCATGGAAATCACCAGCGAGACGAACATCATCCGGCGTCGGCCGAGGGCGTCGCCGAGCCTTCCATAGAGCGGGGCCGAGATCGCATTGGCCGCCAGATAAGCGATCACCACCCAGCTCACCAGCTCGAACGAGCCAAAGGACTGGGAAATGTCGTAAAGCGCGGTGGAAACGATGGTCTGGTCCATCATGCCCAGAAGCAGCGGAACGGCAACGCCAAGAAAAAGCACGACGACCGAAGGTCGCCGCGGCTCTTCTTCAGGTTTATCGCTGCTCAAGTGCGGCTCCTCCACCGGAAATGGCTGGACCTATGCCGTCTGGGGCAGAGCCGAAGTGCGCAGCTGTTCCTGCGCGTCATATTCGTAAACCCAGTTGGCGCCGAGCCCACTGGTCTGCGGATTGACGAGGCTGCGCCAGCGATAGCCGAGATCGCGCTTGATCCGCGCGAACCGCGAACTGAGATGGTAGGTGCGCCCGCGCTCGCGCGATTCAAGCTGCACCCGCGTGGTGCGGGGCCTGCGAAGGCTCTCGTAGCGCTGCAAGGCTTCACCGGGAGAAGCCGCATCGGCAAGAGACCCCGCAAGCACGAAGCCATCCTCGATCGCCATGGCCGCCCCCTGCGAAAGGAACGGCAGCATGGGGTGCGCCGCATCGCCCAGAAGCGTCATGTGGCCAACCGTCCAGGATGGCATCGGATCACGGTCGAAGAGCCCCCATTTGAATACATCGTCCGCTCGCGAGAAGAGCTTTTGCAGGTTTTCGTGCCAGCCCTTGAAACCGGCCAGAAGCTCCTCCCGGCTGGAAGGCACATTCCAGGATTCGGCAACCCAGTCTTTGGTCTCCAGAACGGCAACGATATTCACCGCCCTGCCCGCCGAGACGTAATAGGTCACCACATGCCCCTTCGGCCCGAGCCAGAACGAACTGTCGGGGCTGACAAAGTCGAATGGCGGCTTGTCGAACGGAACGACCGCGCGCCAGCACATATTGCCGGTGAAACGTGGTGGCTCGTCTCCGAAAAGGGTCTTGCGGATGGTGGAGTGAATACCATCCGCGCCGACGATCACATCGGCCTCGAACTCGCTGCCATCGGCAAAGCAGGCCACCGCCGTCTTCCCCTCCTGGCGCGCGCCGGTGCATTGCACACCAAGAGTGGTCTTTGACAGATCGACCTTATCAAGGAGTATCCTGTGCAGGTCAGCGCGATGAACATGGAAGAAGGGTGCCCCGTAAAGGCGCGGGCAATCGCGCGCCAGGGGCGTGCGCCACATCTCGCGCGCCGACTTCCAATCGCGGCCAATGATGTTCTGCGGCAGGAAGCTGACGGCCTCCAGTTCGTCGAACATATCGAGCGCGCGAAGGATTTTCACCGCGTTCGGCGTCATCTGGATACCGGCGCCGACTTCACCGAAAGCAGGCGCCCGCTCGAAAATATGTGCCTCGATACCGTGAGCGCGCAGCGAGGCAGACAAGGCAACACCTCCGATGCCCCCACCGACAATTCCAACTTTCAACTTCCGCATTCTCTACATCCAGGGTTCCGTTCGCACCCGGCATGCCGGTATAACGAACTCATAATATTGTATACGAATAGGGTTGGATTTTCGCCTCGAGCCGGCGCTCTGCGCCCGGCTTTGCGGCTAGCGCGCCCCTCCCCTCAAGCGCGGGTTGAGCACATCCGTAAGATGGTCTCCAAAGACATTCAGGGCTGCGACAGTGACCAGAATTCCGAGCCCCGGAAAGACGGCCATCCACCAGGCGCGCGTCAGAAACTGCTGCGCCTCGTTGAGCATCAGACCCCAGCTGGGATTTGAGGCATCGCCGAGCCCGAGAAAGCTCAGCCCGGCTTCAAGCAGGATCGCGGAGGAAACCTGCATGGTCATGGCCACGATCAGTGGCGGCATGGCATTGGGCAGTATCTCCGAAAAGATGATGGCGCGGGTGGACTGCCCGCCAGAGCGCGCGGCAAGCACATATTCCCTTTCGCGCAGGCTCAGGAACTCGCCGCGCGTGATGCGCGCCACTTCCGGCCAGCCGAGGAGACCGATGGTCATGATGATGAAAGCGACATTCGTGCCGAACAGAGCAATCACAAGCAGGGCGAGAAAGAAGCGCGGGATCACCTGAAACAGTTCCGCAATGCGCATCAGCACGATGTCGACGGCCCCCTTCATGTAGCCGGCGATGGCACCGAGCGTGACACCGATGATGCAGGAGGTGAGCGCGGCAAGAACGCCAACCGAAAGCGACATGCGCGCGCCATAGGCAAACCGGCTGAAAACATCGCGCCCCAGATCGTCGGTGCCCATGAGATAAGCCAGCCCCGGCGGCGCGAAGGAATCGGCTCCCATCGAATTCACGTCGCCCAGGAATGGCGGAACGACGAAGGCGAAGACCGCTATCACGACGAGCGTAACGAGCGCGACAAGCGAAGGCCCGTCGAGCCTCAGCGCGGAGATTCCGGCTGAAATCGTCGAGAACGCTCCCCTGCGGAGAACAACGGCAGTGTCTGAATTCTTGACGCTCATCCTACTTAAGCCCCACACGCGGATCGAAGATGCTGTAAACGATGTCGACGACCAGATTGGTGATGATGATGCCGATCGAAACGAAGACGAACATGCCCATGAGCAGCGGATAGTCGCGGGCATACATGGCGTCGTACATGAGCCGGCCCAGCCCCGGCCAGCCGAACACGATCTCCGTCAGCACCGCGCCGGCCAGTATGTCCGTAACGTTCAGGCCGAACACCGTGATGATCGGCAGCACGCCGTTGCGGAAAGCATGAAACATCACACGCCGCTCGCTCAGCCCCTTGGCGCGAGCCGTGGTGATATAGTCCTGGGAAAGCGCATCGCGCATGGACGCGCGCGCATAACGAAAGTTGATCGCAAGGTAGCGCATGCCAAGCACGCATGCCGGCAGGAAGAGGTGCAGAAGCACGTCGCCGGCATAGGCGAGCCCTTCATAGACATGCCTGCTGCTGGTCATGCCGCTCGTGGGAAACCAGCGCAGATTGAGCGCGAAGACCACAAGCGCGATCTGGGCCAGCCAGAAAGCCGGCACCGAATAGCCGATCACGGCCAGGATGGAGCCGATACGATCGAAAACGGAACGTGGCTTGCGCGCCACCAGAACGGCAAGCCCAACCCCAAGCACCGTGAACACCAGAAGTGAGGTCAGCATGAGAAGCACGGTGGCCGGAATACGCGCGGCGATAAGGTCGACCACATCCGCCTGCATCACATAGGAATAGCCGAGGTCTCCCTTGAAGACGGAGACGAGATACTCCCAGTACTGAACATAAAGCGGCTGATCGAGACCGAGCTTGGCATAAAGAGCAGCGACCTGTTCCTCGGTCGGCGCCGTCTCCCCGACCAGAATGCTGATCGGATCTCCCGGCGCGATATGCACGAGAAGGAAATTGACCGTGATGACGCCGATCAGCATGGGGATGGCGCTCAGGATCTTGAGGCCGATGTAACGAAGTGTACGAAGCCTGCCCGCCAGGCCCCTTTTCTCGTCGGCCGGCGAAGCCGAATTCACGATATCTGCGGACACGAACCTTCCTCTCGCATTTCTGAGTTCCCCGGCGCGCACTCGGCACACGCTCGTTTTTGATTGGCAAGATTGTATAACGTATTTTCAAAACAACACAATCACACCATGCGCACAAGCCCCATTTTCTCCCGAACTTACGGGAAAAACGGCTCAACTATATGTTTTTTAACATTATATTTTTTTGCGCAGAAATCAGCCGGCATATGAAATCGAAATGCCCTGCTTGACACCTGCTCAAAATCGACCTTAGATCATTTCGTGCACAATATACGTTATGCACAAAACGCCAGCGCGACAGAACGCGAAGGCCAAGAAAGCGCCCGGCTTCCCTGCAAGCGGCACGGGACATTCCAAGAGAGGGTTTTACGCAAGATGAGTAATCGGCAACTGAAAATCGGGCTCAGCCTGGTGTCGAACGGTACGCATCCGGCTGGCTGGAGGCTGCCGGAGGCCCGCGCCGATGCAGCGCTCGACTTTGCCTTGTGGAAGGAGATGGCCCAAGCGGCCGAAGCAGCCAAGATCCACTTCATCTTTCTGGCCGACGGCATTGCGGTTCGCACGGCCGCCAGCGATGACGATGCATTGAGCTATAGTGGTCGCATTGACCAGTTCGAGCCCCTCACCCTGATCGCCGGCCTCTCGGCGGTTACCGAACGTATCGGCTACATCGCCACCGCCTCCACGACCTATAACGAGCCATATCATATCGCCCGCAAATTCGCCTCGCTCGATCACATCAGCGGCGGGCGCGTGGGCTGGAACGTGGTGACGTCCTGGAGCGAGGCGGAAGCCAAGAATTTCAGTCGAGACAAGCATCTGGAACACTCCATCCGCTATGGGCGGGCGGAAGAATTCGTCGATGTCGTGCGCGGGCTCTGGGACAGCTGGGAAGACGACGCCTTCTGCCGTGACAAGGAAAGCGGGCGTTATTTCGATCCTGCAAAGATGCATGTCCTCAATCACGTGGGCGAGGACTTCTCCGTACGTGGGCCGCTCAACATCGCCCGTCCGCCCCAGGGCTATCCGGTCATTGCGCAGGCAGGCTCCTCCGAACCCGGCCAGGAACTTGCCGCCCGCACCGCCGATCTCGTCTACACGGCCAAGCAGCGCCGCGACGATGCGGCGGGCTTTTACAAGGGACTGAAGGCGCGCTTCCCCAAATATGGCCGCTCACCCGATTCCGCGATCCTGATGCCCGGCATCATGCCGGTCATCGGCAGGACCATGGAGGAGGCGCAGGAAAAATATGCCCGCATCCAGAACCTTATCCATCCGAAAGTGGGACTGGCCATGCTGGCGCGCACATTCGGCGATCTGTCCGGCTATCCGCTCGACGGCCCCCTGCCCGACAACCTGCCCGAGCTGGATGGCGTGAAAAGCCATCGCGAACCGCTTCTGCGCATGGCGCGCCAGGAAAACCTGTCCATTCGGCAGCTCTATATGCGCGTTACCGGTGCAGCCGGCCATCTCCAGCTCTGCGGCACGCCTGAAAGCATCGCCGACACGATGGAAGACTGGTTCAACGCCGGGGCCTGCGACGGCTTCAACATCATGGCGCCTTACTTCCCGGATGGGCTCTATGAATTCCTCGACAAGGTGGTGCCCGTTCTTCAGCGGCGCGGCCTTTTCCGCGCCGACTACGAGGGCAGCACGCTGCGCGAAAATCTGGGCATCGCAAGACCTGCCCATCCGGCAACCAAGATCAGGAATTCCGCCTGAACGCGGAACGCAGAAAATACCGGTGGCCGGTTTTCCGGCTGCCAGGAAAAGCATGACTGCATAACAAGCAAAACTGGGGAACATTGAGGAGTAACGATATGAGAAAGCGCGACCAGTTCGACATTTGCCGGGCGGGCCTCTCCCGCCGCGCCATTCTGCAAGGCATGGCCGCCTTGTCCGCGACACCGTTCATCGCCATGCCAGGCATGGCGTTCGCAGCCGGGGAGCCTCGCTATGGCGGCTCCTTCATCGTCGGCTCAGGCAGCGAGCCACGGCATCTGAACCTGAACATCACCACGGATTCCAGCACCAAGCTGATCTCCAACCCGGTCTTCAGCAAGCTCGTCGGCCTCAAGACAGATTTTACGCCTGTCGCCGACCTTGCGAAATCGTGGAAGGTTTCCGAAGACGGTCTCGTCTACACCTTCACCCTTGAGGAAGGTGTGAAATGGCATGACGGCGAACCCTTCAGTGCGGATGACGTGAAGTTCACCTTCGAGAAGGTGCTCTTCGAATATCACAATATCGGCAAGGCGCTTGGCCAGTATGTCGCCTCAATCACCACGCCCGATCCGGCAACCGTGGTCTTTACGCTGAAATCTCCCAACGATGTGTTCCTGACCTTCATCGCCAGCCAGAGCTATATCCAGCCCAAGCATCTTTACGACGGCACTGACATCATGACCAATCCGGCAAACACCGCGCCGGTGGGCACAGGGCCGTTCAAGTTCTCCGAATGGGCCCGCGGCCGCGAGGTCGTGCTGATGCGCAATGAGGATTATTTCCGCAAGGACCGTCCCTATGTGGACCGCATCGTCTCCCGTTTCATCCCCGAGGCCTCCTCGCGGGTCCGCGCGCTGGAAGCCGGGGAAGTCGACTACCTTGCCTATTTCGACCTCCCCCCTTCCATGGTCGGCACGCTGCGCGACAACCCGGATATCACCGTGGTGGGAGAAGGACACAATGCCTGGGGCTCCATCGTCGAGCTCATGATGAACCTCGACAAGGCACCGTATAACGATGTGCGCGTGCGCCAGGCGATCACCCACGCCATCGATCGCCAGTTCATTATCGACAAGGCGAATTTCGGCCTGAGCAAAGTCGCGACCGGCCCGATCTCCAGCCAGATTTCCTGGGCCTACAATCCCGACACACGCCAGTATCCCTACGATCCGGACACGGCCAACAAGCTTCTGGATGAAGCTGGCCTTGCCAGGGATGGCAACGGCATCCGCTTCAAGGCCGGAATCGTGGTCACCCGCACGATCGAGGCCAATGTGAAGTCGGCGCAGATCATTGCCGAGCAGCTCAAGACCGTCGGCATCGATGCCGAGGTGCTTGCCATAGACGATGCCTCCTCCAGCGAGACCGTCTATATCAAGCGCAGTTTCGACATGTATGTCCAAAGCCTCACAACCGGCCCGGACCCGGCAATGGGCATGCAGCGCCAATACATCTCCTCCAACATCCGGCCAATTCCCTTCACCAACGGCATTGGCTATCGCAATCCGCAGGTGGACGACCTTCTCATGAAGGCCGCATCAAACCCGGATCGCGCAAAGCGTGCGGAGCTTTACAAGGAGGTCTCGGCCGTTCTTTGCGAGGATGCCGCCCTTGTGTGGTTGTATGAAAACGCGGCGTTCTCGGCATTCAATTCCGCCTTCGGCAACCTCCATAGCTGGGCGGCGGAATCGAATTACAATTACGGTGACGTCTACTGGAAGGAAGGCGAGGAAAATCGCGCCTGACAAAGCGGCAAGGCCTTTTCCCGGCGAATGCCGGGAAAAGGCCGCCATAGGCGGCCAAAGCCCTCAGGTTGACGCTAGTTCCTATACAATATACGAAATTCTGACAAAGAATCGGCGACAAGGTCCCTGTCGGGCGCGGGCAATTGCAGGACCTGCGACGGCAGTTCAGGGTAGGAGAACGCACTTGGCGGGCAAGGAAAAAGCAGGACGAAGGCAGCCGGCGGCACGCAAAAGGACCGATGGCAGCAGAACGCGCATCGTCTCCAAGGAACCGATCCACGAGCAGATCCTTCCCCATATCCGGCGCGATATCGTGCTGAATCGCTGGGCGCCCGACGAGCGCCTCCCGGAGATGGAACTTTGCGAAGAGTTCGGCGTGTCCCGCACTCCCTTGCGCGATGTGCTCAAAATCCTCGAGGTCGAGGGGCTCGTCATGCTGGTGCCCCACATTGGAGCAGTCGTCACCCCGCTCAATCCCCCGGATCTTGCCGAGAAGCTGGAAGCCATGAGCGGCCTCGAGCAGATTTCAGCGATGAAAGTCGCGGCGCTGCAACCGCCAGCCGCCCTTCGCGAGATCAAGCGGTTGCACAAAGCCATGGAAGAGGCCGCCAAAAATAGTCAGACCAGCAAATATTATGCGTTGAACGACGAGTTCCATCGGGCCGTGGTTCTGGGCTGCGGCAATTCAACCATCGCCAAGATGCATGAAACGGTGATGTGGCATGTGAGCCGCGCGCGCAACTACGCCAATGAACGCGAGCCCCTGAACCAGAGCGCGGCGGAGCATCACGATGCGATCGTCGACGCTTTGGAGAGGGGCGATCCGGAAGGAGCCGCCCGCGCCATGCGCAACCATCTTGCCGAGGTGATCGCCAATGTGCTCGAACGCGTGACGGCGCCGACTTCACGCACAACCGATCAGGAAATGGAACACACGGCGGCCTGATGGCCGCCGCGAATGCAGGGAACAAATTATCCGGATTGACTGGCATGCCGGTCAAGATAAAATACAATATACAATATTCCCGGTCCTGCTCCTTTAGTTTCTGTGCCTTCAAAAGGGAACATCATGACCAGACAAGAAACACCGGAAATCCTCGAACAGGGTAATCCGGCCGAGGATGCCAAAGCCTTCCGCAGGACACTGGGGCAGTTCGCGACCGGCGTCACGGCCATCACCACCGCAACGCCCGACGGGCCTGTCGGGGTTACGGCAAACTCCTTTTCCTCCCTGTCGCTCGATCCTCCCCTCGTCCTCTGGTCAATCGCCCGAACCTCCCGCAGCTTCGACGCGTTCAGCAAGACGGCTCATTTCGCCATCAGCATACTTGGCGAAGATCAGATCGACGTATCGCAGAAACTATCCAGTTCCAGCGACGACAAGTTCAACGGCCTGGAATGGTCCCCCGGAAAGGGCGGCAGTCCCATCATTTCGGGGGCACTGGCAACCGTGGAATGCGCGAGGGAGGCCGTTCATGATGGTGGCGACCACATCATTCTTCTCGGTCGCGTGCTCCATCACCAGCGTTTTGCCGGCAAGCCCCTGCTCTACGCGCAAGGCCGATACGGCGTCGTGGACGAGCACCCGGCCTTCAGGACCTCGGCAAACTCGGCCGCGCCGGCCGGGCATGATGAACCGGCACTGTCCGAGCAACCCCTCACGACCCTTCTCTATCTTGCACATCATTACTCTTCCGCCGCCTTCGACCGGCACCGCCGCGAGGAAAACATTTCCCTTGCGCAAAGCCGCATCCTTTCGGAATTGAGGCGCCGCCCGCATCTTTCCAGAACCGCATTGATCGGCCGCGTCTATCTCACGGAAGAAAAGGTAAACGAAGCGCTGGAGTGCCTTGCCCGGCGCGGGCAAATCGAAACCGATGCGCAGGGGCTGGTTTCGCTGACGGAGTCCGGGCATGCTGTTGCCGCGTCCATCCGGCGAAGGGTCACGGCCTATGAAGCCGAGCAATTCGCCGGCATACCCGAAGACAAGCTTTCCATTACGCGGGATGTGCTGATCCGGTTCATCAACGGCCTCGCCCACCCCAACGAGACGGACCACGCGGCATGACAAAAGAAAAGTCCGCAATGGAACCGCTGCTATCGGTTCGCGATGTCACGATCAATCTGCCCGCCGGCATGGAGCGAAGCTATGCCGTGAAGGACATTTCCTTCGACCTCAAGCCGGGTGAAATACTCTGCATCATCGGCGAGTCCGGATCAGGAAAGTCCGTCACGGCCAATGCGATCATGGGCATCCTGTCGCCGGCGATCCGCGTTGCCGGCGGGGACATCCATTTCAAGGGCATGAACCTGCTGACGGCCGACAAGCAGACCTTGCGCGATCTCCGTGGTCGCGCCATTTCCATGATTTTCCAGGACCCCTTGTCCTCGCTCAATCCGGTAATGACCATTGGCGAGCAGATCACCGAAGTGATGGCAGCGCACAATGTGGGCACGCCTGCAAGCCGCGTGGAAAGGGCCATAGGGCTTCTTCACGAGGTTGGCCTGCCCGACCCGCATCTGATCGTGCACCAGTATCCGTTTCGCCTGTCGGGCGGGCAACGCCAGCGCGTCATGATAGCCATGGCGCTCGCGCTCGATCCCGATATCCTGATCGCGGACGAGCCGACGACCGCGCTCGACGTGACGACCCAGGCTCAGATTCTCGAGTTGATCCGCACCATCCAGCGCCGCAAGAATACCGGCGTCATGTTCATCACCCATGACTTCGGCGTGGTCGCCGAAATCGCCGATCGGGTCATCGTCATGGAAAAGGGGCACCTGGTCGAACAGGGACCCGCCGCCAGAGTGCTCAACGCTCCAGAGCACCCCTATACCCGGCGGCTTATTTCCGCAGTCCCCAAAATGGCGGAGGAAGATCGCAAGAAGGGCGGCGAGCCAGCGGTGGTGCTGGAAACACGAAACCTGTGCAAGGTCTATCACAGCGGCGGCCTCCTGGGGCGCGGGCGCACCGTGCGCGCGGTAAACGATGTCAGCCTGACCGTGCGCAAGGGGCAGACGCTTGGCATTGTGGGCGAAAGCGGATCGGGGAAATCCTCCCTCGGCCGTCTTCTGGTGAAACTTATGGAGAGCGATAGCGGCCAGATACTGTTCAACGGAACGGACATTGCCCCGCTTTCGGAAGATCGCTTCCGCCCCATGCGGCCGTATATCCAGATGATTTTCCAGGATCCCTTCGCCTCGCTTAATCCGCGCCACACCATCGGGCGCATTCTGACGACCGGTCCCATGGCCCATGGCATCGGCCACGCACAATGCAAGGCGAAGGCACTGCGTTTCCTTGAACTTGTGGGGCTGGATGCCGGGGCTTATGATCGTTATCCGCATGAATTCTCCGGCGGCCAGCGTCAGAGAATTGGCATTGCGCGCTCCCTCATGTTCGATCCCCTGCTCCTGGTTGCCGACGAAGCCGTTTCCGCGCTCGACGTTTCCATCCAGGCCCAGATTCTCGAACTGCTGGACAGGATCCAGGATGAATTGAAGATCGCGATGATCTTCATCACCCACGATCTGCGCATCGCGAGCCAGATCTGCGACGATGTCGCCGTGATGTACAAGGGCAATGTCGTCGAGTATGGGCCGCCCTCGCAGATCTTCAACGCACCGCAGAACGACTACACCCGCCGGCTGATAGCAGCGATACCCGGCAAGGAATGGAAGCCGGCAGCCTGAGCGGTCCGCCAGCCACCCACCGGTCGCATGCCGCTTCGGCTGTTGAGCCGTGGCGGCATGCCGGCAGCAAGCTCAAGGGAGACATCATCTTGGCAGAGCCCGACACACGCCCGGCCATCGACATCGGCATGTTCTGGAAAGCGCTTGGCGTCCGCGCAGTCGGGGCGGCGGTCGTCGCTGCAAGAAACGACACCGGTCCAGCGGGCCTTCTTGCCCTTTCGGCCACCCATCTGTGCGCATCTCCGCCAATCCTGATGGTATCGGTCGGCCGCAGAACAAGCGCCCTGTCGGCAATCCTCGACAGCCGTCATTTCTCCATCAATTACCTGGCGGAAGGCGATCTGGAACTGGCCGAGACTTTTGGCGGCAAGGGCCCGCTGAAAGGAGCCGAACGCTTCTCGCCGGAGCGCTGGACAACACTCAGCACCGGAGCGCCAATCCTCAAGGGGGCGATCGGCGCGCTCGATTGCGCGTTGGAAGAAGCCATCGAACGCCATGACACAATCATCGCCCTTGGTCGCCTCGTCGATTTTTCGACAGACGGCCTTGCCGGGAAACCATTGGTGAGCTTTGCCGGACGCATGGGCCTGTAAAGGAAGCCGCAGACCTCGCATGCCGGAAGGATGGCAGCACGAGTTTTACCCGCGAACATCTTGAAGATATCGAGAAATTCGTTGCCGACATCGTGACGGCTGGCGCCATCCCCTTGGGCGTCGGCGAGGGACCGACCTATCTTTCCTTCGATATAGACAGTCTCGATCCCGCCTTTGCGCCGGGCACCGGAACGCCCGAAGCGGGCGGACTGACGGCACGAGAAGCCCTCGAGCTCATCCGGGGCATGCGCGGCGTCAATCTGGTGGGCGGCGACGGGTCGAAGTCGCTCCGGCCTACGATCCCACCAACAACAACCGCACAGAATGGGGCGCGGATATTGTTCGAAATCCTGAGCGTGATGATGTTCAGCCCTTCGCGTCGCATTCGCTGAAACGCCTGGCATGAGGCCATCCTAGCGGCCTCACGCCACCACATCCACGGGATAGGGCAAGCGAAGCCCGCCGACCTTGTATGATTACGGTCGAACTGCGTCGCCGTGCCGGCGGCAGGATCCTGCGAGAGAGCGCTTCACAGGGGAGCGCCTAGCGCCTTGAAAACCCGGCTCGACGGAGCAATCCCGAGCCGATCGCGGCAAAACCGTACCGCGTCGAGAAGCGGGGTCATGGCGATACCCGTACCGAACCCCTGCTCCTCCAGCAGATAGATCACATCTTCCGTGGCGACATTGCCGGCAGCACCCGGTGCGAACGGGCAGCCGCCCAGCCCGCCGGCCGCCGCATCGACGGTGCGCACGCCAAGCCGCACCGCTTCCCAGACATTGGCCACCCCCATTCCGTAGGTATCGTGGAAATGCGCGGCGATGTCCTCCATCGAAACATGGCGCCCGACCGCTTCCACCACCGCGGCAATGCGCATGGGAGTGGCCTTGCCGAGCGTCTCTCCAAGGGCGATCTCACCGCACCCCATCGCGCGCAGGGCCTCCGCCACCGATGCAACCCGGTCGGGCTCAATCCGCCCGGCATAGGGGCAATCGGTAATGGTCGAGATATAGCCGCGCACGAACAGCCCGGCGTCGCGGGCCTGCGCCACGATAGGCGCGAAACGGTCGAGTGAGGCGGAAATGGTCGAGCCGATATTGCGTTCGGCAAACGCATCGCTCGCCGCCGTGAAGACCGCGATTGCCCGCGCTCCGGCCTCCAGTGCCTGCTCCAGCCCCCGCATATTGGCCACGAGAACCATGTCGCCGGGGCGGGAGCGCGAACCGGCGGCCTCCATCACCTGTGCCGTATCCGCCATGCGCGGCACACGCTGAGGCGAGACAAAGGCGCCGACCTCCATCCTTTGAACGCCGGCACACCGCAACATTCCGATCAGTTCGACGCGCGCCGCTGTTTCCATCGGCTCCTTGCGCGCCTGCAGACCGTCGCGCGGGCCGACTTCGACGATCGAGACCTTTCCGCTCACTGCCCGCCCCGGAGACGCTTCAGAATATCCTCGGCGAGATCCTGACGTACTTTTCCGAGAGCCTTCAACTCGCTCGCCACGAGATCGATCTCATCCCCCACCGCGCCGACCATCAAAGCGACATTCTGCGCATGCAGGGCCATGTGCCCCTTCTGGATACCGGTCGTGGCAAGCGCCCGCATGGCCGCGAAATTCTGCGCCAGACCGATGGCGACGATGACGCGGGCAAGCGCACCGGCCGTCTGAACGCCAAGCAGCTTGAGATTGGCCTGCGCAGTGGGGTGGACCTTGGTGGCCCCGCCGATCAGCCCCACAGCCATCGGCATCTCCAGGATGCCGACGAGATTGCCGTCGGCATCCTTCTCCCAGCGCGACATCGAGCGGTAACGGCCGCTTCGCGCCGCAAAGGCATGCGCCCCGGCCTCAATGGCCCGCGTATCGTTACCCGTCGCCAGCACCACGGCGCTCACACCGTTCATGATACCCTTGTTGTGGGTCGCCGCCCGGTAAGGGTCCGCATCCGCAAAGCGGTAGGCCGAAAGCATGTCGTCGCGCACCTGCGCGCCACCGATTTCCTCAAGGGGCCACACCGCGCGGGCACGCACGACACGCCGGTCGGCAAGGTTGGTCAGGATGCGCAGGAGGCTTCGCGCACCGGTCCACTCGGCAAGCTTCGGCGCCAGGGCTTCCGCCATGCTGTTGACGGCGTTTGCGCCCATCGCATCACGCGTGTCGACAATGATGTGGACGATGGTCATCGGCCCTTCATCCGTCTCGATCACACGGACTTCCAGGTCGCGAAACCCGCCGCCGAACTTCACCAGAAGCGGGTCGGTCTCATCGCAGATCGTCCGGATCTCCTCGAACCGCTCATAGACCTTGAGACGCACATTCTCCGGGTCGCTGGCACCCAGAAGCTGGATCTGCGCCGCCATGATCGGCCCACTGCCGGAGGTGAAGAAGCCGCCGGTTCCGCGGCAGCGCTTGGCCGCGTTGCACACCGCCGCGACCACCGAGGATTCCTCCGTCGCCATCGGCACCAGCACCTCGCGCCCGTCGACGATCATGTTCGTGGCAACGCCCACGGGGATGGCCATGGCAGAGATCGCATTCTCCACCAGACGGTCCGCAAGCTCGATCTGGCCTTCGGCTGCCGCTGAGAGGCTGTCGATGGCCTCGTTGCCGAGGCCGGCCTGGCGCGCCACGGCTTGCAGCCGCGCCGCCGGCGTCATCTTGTGGAGACCTTCTATACGGGACGATTGGACGTCGCTCATCATGTGACCTGTTTTCTACTGGAGCATGGATTTGGGAAGCCAGAGCACAAGCTCCGGGAACAGCGCGCAGATCAGGATGCCGAGCGCCTGAAGAAGCATGAAGGGGATGATTGCCCGGTAGACCGTTCCCATGCCGATACCGGCCGGCAGGACGCCCTTCATGTAGAACAGCGTGTAGCCGAAGGGCGGCGAGATATAGGCCATCTGCGCCGAGACAAGGAACAGAATACCGAACCAGAGGCGATCGAAGCCCAGGAAATCGATCACCGGCAGGAACACCGGCACGCACAAAAGAATGATGCCGATTTCGTCGAGAAACATGCCGAGGAAGAACAGGATCATCAGCATCACCGCGAGCACCACCCAGCGGTTGGCCTCAAGGTCCTGGATGAAGCCGAGGAGGAAATCCGCCCCGCCCGTTCCCGTGAAGATCGCCACGAAGGCGCGCGCGCCGATGGTGATCCACAGGATCATGGTCGTGACCTTCACGACGTCCATGCCGACCCCGCGCAGAAGCTCGAAGCCGAGCCGCTTTTCGATCAGTGCGGAGACGAAGGCGAGAGCAACGCCAACCGCAGCCGCCTCGGTTGGCGTGGCAATGCCCATATAGATGGTGCCAAGCACGCCGACGATGATCAGCATCGGCAGGATCAGGGATTTGAGCGCGCCAAGGCGCATCGCCCAGGTGATGTCGCCTTCATCGGCCGGACGCGGCGCGATGGTCGGATTGAGTGCCGCTCGCAGCACGATATAGCCGATATAGAGCGAGGCAAGCAGAAGACCCGGCACCACGCCCGCAATGAACATCTGCCCGATCGAGGCCTGGGCGGTAACCGCATAGACGATGGTGATCACCGATGGCGGAATGAGAATGCCGAGCGTGCCGCCCGCGCAGATCGTACCGATCGCAAGTTCCGGCTGGTAGTTGCGCTTGAGCATGGAAGGCAGGGCCAGCATGCCCATGGCGGCCACGGCAGCACCCACAATGCCGGTCATGGCGGCAATGATGGTGCAGATGGCGATGGTGCCGACGGCCAGCCCTCCCGGCAAGCGGCGCGACCAGAGTTCCATCGCCCGGTAAAGGCTCTCGATGACGCCTGAGCGCTGCAAGACGCTCGCCATCATCACGTAGAGCGGAATGGCCAGAAGGGCTTCCGAGCGCATCGTGTCGAAGAGGTTCAGCACCGTCACGGCAAGCGCTGCCGGGCCCCACAGCGTCACTGTGAAGAGCAGCGCCAGCGAGCCGAGCGTGAAGGCCAGCGGCACGCCTGTCAGAAGCAGGCCGACAAGGCTTGCAAACATGATGACGAGGACGAATTCGGATGTCATGACCGCGCCCCCTCACCCGACGGCGCAAGAAATGTCACGGCCACCTCCGCCAAAGCCTGCAGGAACAGCATGGCGAAGGAGAAAGGCACGATGAACTTCAGCCACCAGATGGGCGGGTTCCAGGCCGAGAAACTCGTTTCGCCCAACGCATAGGCATTCACCGCCAGCGGCCAGCTCACCACCGCGAAGACTCCCGCAAAAATGGCGATCACGAGACAGGCGAAGACATCGAGCGCGCGACGGGTCGGGCCTTGCGCCTTCTCGCTGAAGATATCCACGGCCACATGGCCCCGCAGATGCAGAAGATAGGGACCGGCAAGCAGGAAATGCGGCCCGAAGACAAGCGTGCTTGCTTCCATCGCCCACACGGTCGGCGCATCGAAGGCATAGCGTGCGACGACTTCATAGAGAAGCATCGGCACAACCGCGAAGATGATCGCGGCGGCAAGGATAAAGAGAAGCCGGTTGATGCCGGTGATTGTGGCGCAGACTGCTTGCATGAAACCGCCATCTGACCGCGCGGCGCGGCCCGGAAAAGGACGGGCGGCGCAGACGCCGCCCGGTGAATATTCAGCTAGATGAGGCCGAGCGACTGCATGAACGCGACCTGGCTGTCGACGATCTTGGTCGCCAGCGGATCGCCCTTGGTCGCCTTCTTCCAGGAGTCGACCGCCTTGCCGCGGGCCGTCGAGATATCGGCCGGGTCGAGCTGGAGCACCTCGACGCCCTTCTCGCGATACTTGTCCAGAACTTCGGTGTTCTGCACGATGATACGCTGGCGAAGCGAACCCGAAATCTCACGCGCAGCCACCGCGAGCGCCGCCTTGAAACTGTCCGGCAGCGCGCCGTAGGCAGCAGTGTTGGCCACATAGCTCGTGGCCGTCGTGGGCTGATGCACGCCCGGCAGAATGATGAACTTCGCCACCTCCGCAAGACCTGCCTCGTAATTGGCGGTCAGATCGCCACGGTCGGCGAAGTCGATCAGGCCCTTTTCAAGGCCGGAATAGACCTCCGCGGTTGCCATTGGCGTGACCGCCACGCCAAGATCGCCCATCACCGCCGAGGCAAGCCCCACGAAACGCCCCTTCTTGCCCGCCATGTCGGCGATGCTCTCGATCTTGACGGTCGAGTGCATGGGCTCCTCGCCATAGACGGTCGGCGCGATATAGGTCAGGCCTGCCTTGGCATAGGCCTCGCGCGCCATATCGAGCCCGCCGAGCTCGTAGAACCATGCCTCATACTGGTCGGGGTCCGGAAAGCCGAAGGGAATGGTCGAAGTGAAGGCGAAGGACGGAATCTTGCCGGCCTCGTAGCCGTCGAAGGTCTTCATCATCTGGAATGCGCCACTGCGGACGGCATCGAAGGCCTGTGCCGCCGGAACGAGCTGTCCTGCGGAAAAAAGCTTGATATCGAACTTGCCATCGGTCAGTTCGGCAACGCGGGCCACGAAATTCTTTTCGAACTCGTAAGGCGTGGTGCCCCCGTCCCAGAGCGCCTGCATGCGCCAGGACACCGTTTCCTGCGCGCGGGCCACGGCAGGCATCGCCAATGCTACGCCTCCCAACGCCGAAGCAGTCAGAATCCGGCGTCGTCTCAAATCAGTCATTGCTTCCTCCCAAGACAGCAAAGTTATCGATCGTCACAAAGTGTCCCCAAAAAAATTGGGACAATCAAGGGACAGTTAGACAGGAAATAAGGATGACTGTCCCAGTGATTTCCGTGGGACACCCGCCCGTTCGATCAGCCGATCGAACCGCCTTCGACGATGCTGACGGGCATCAGAAGATGGTGGGCCTCGCCCCCTTCCCCGCTGATCAGGCCAATCAGTATCTTGCTGATTTCCTGACCGATTTCATAAGCCGGCGAGGCAACGCTGCACAGGGTCGGCTTGGAGAATTTCTGGAAAAGGAAAGCATTGTAGCCGGTGACCATGAGGTCTTCCGGAACGGTGAGCCCGCATCGCTCCGCGGCCTGCATCGCCGCAAGGCCGAGCTGATCGTTGCCCCCCATCACCGCATCGGTGTTGGGGTGGTTTCGCAACCACGATTCGATCTGACCTATGGAGGCTTCGAAATCGTCTTCGCTGCAGGACAGATAATCGATGCGCGCCCGCCGTCCCGCAGCAGCCGCAGCGGCAGCGGCGCGGCGCTCCATGGCCGGCCAAATCTGCTGGGAAGCGGCGAACAGAATACGCTTGGCGCCCTTCTCGAGCAGGCGCTCGACAAGCATGCCGGCCCCCGCGCCATCGCCCTGGCAGACGGAAGAGATTTCAGGCAGGTCGGGCGGCGGTTCGTCCTGGATAACGACCATGGGGAGGTTCAGCCGCGCCAGCTTGCGATAGACCTGCACCCTTTGTTCACGCTCCCCCGAAACCATGACCGCAAACCCGTCATAGCCGAAGCTGCGCTCCATGAGCGTGTCGAGAGCTTCCGGGCTGCGCAACCCGTTCACCATGAGGCTGTAGCCGATGGTGGCAAGATAGTTGCTCATCCCGGCGGCAACCTGGGTGATGTAGGGATCGTCGAGAAAGCGCCGGTCGGGGTGCAGCACCGTCAGGCCGAGCGCGAATTCCTTTTGCAGCCTCAAGCTGCGACCGCTGCGCTGGGGACGATAATTGAGTTCACGGATAGCCTCGCGCACCCGCGCGGCCACCTCGTCGCCAACACGCGCCATGCGCCCACTGATGACATTGGACACGGTCATCACGGAAACATTGGCAAGTTTTGCCACGTCCTTGAGGCTCGGCTTTGGTGATCGCCCCGCGGCGGATTTCTTGGCCATTTCGCGTTCGACCCGACTGCCGCCCCGTCACAGGGGCCTTTCAACCTGCTTTCATTGATATACGCCGAATTACGGTTGGGCGGGCCTTGAGACTGTGGACAACCGGGGTCGTGCGCATCGGGAAATGCGGCTATCCGCCCTCCCGGACACATCCCCCAGCGGTGCAGCGTGTTCAGGCATTGTGAAGCGACTTCACCAGATCGATGGCAGCCTGCCGGAAGACGGTTTCCGCATCCTTCGAAACATAGCAGGCAAGCTCCACCTCGTAGCCGCCCTCGCCATAGCACTCGGCCGGCGGCAGATAGCCTTCCGTTCCGTTCGTGTAGCCCCCGACGAAGGTCATCGCGAAGGGCGAGGCCGCGCGGATGGCGAGCCCCGTTGCCGAAAAGATTTCCATGGGAGCCGAAACGAGCACCGCTTCGCCGATGCGCAGGGCACGGATGGGAATGGGCACCGTCGAAACGCCCTGCACGCGCCGTGCCATGACGAGCATGATATCGGCGCGCCGTGCCCGGAAATGGACATCGGCAAGCGTTTCATGATCCGCGCCATCGTTCTTCAACGCGTGGAGTTCCACCTTGGTCGCAGCCGCGCGTTCCTCAAGGACGCCGATGGCTTCGAACGGCTTGACCGGCAGTTCGGCGACAGCTTCCGCCACACCAAGCAGGGCGGGATTGTCGGCAAGAACCGTCTTCTTCTGAACACCGAGCGGAGCGCCGGATTCCACCACATGGCTGTAGTCCACGCGGTAGTTCATGGGAGACATCGCGGTAAGCGCGGTCGCGGCATCCGCTGCGATCCGATTGCCGATCCGCTCGGCAAGCCGGACATCGCCGCTCAGGGCCTCGAACGGGATCTGATCCCCCCGCGCTGCCCTGCAGGAAGAGGCAGGTGCCGCCGACAAGCTTTTCGACCCCCTCTTTCAGCGCTCCCGGAAACTCCGCGCTGATCGCCGTGTTCTGGTGGGCAAGCACGATCGGATGCGTGCCGTAACCCACCACGCTTGCAATCGTGTTGCCGTCGAGATCGTCGAAACGCATGAGCGCTATCGTGGTGTCGCGTAACCCGCCCTGATGCGGGCTGACCACCATCCGCCCCTCCGGCGTGGAGAAACGCCGGTTAAGCGTAACCTCGCTTGCGCCATAGCCGGAGGCAACACGCGCCGGTCGCAGGCTTTCCACCGCTATGCGACACGCAGAAAGAACGGCCTGCCGGCATTTTTCGCGCCAGGCCGGCATCAGGTCCATGCCGGGCATGTCCGGCGAAAGACCGTTGGTCGTCTCCGCATTCCAGACCGGCGCACTGTGTGTGTGCGTGGCCCCTATCGAAACATGAGCAGCCGGAACGCCCGTTTCCCGCTCGATATCAGCGCGCATCTCATCGCAGACATTCGTCGGCAATCCCGTCAGATCGAGATCGCAGACCAGAAGTCTTGTCCCATCGTTTTCAAGGCAAAGCGCCGTCGCACGCAGCGGCAGATGAATGCTTTCAGCAAGATCGACGGTACGCGCGCCCCACAGGATATGAGGAATGCCCACCGGCGGCGTCATGTCCGCGCGCCCTGCTCCGCATTTCAACAAGGTCGTCTCCTTCATCATACGTAATCCCGTGCCACGGCGGCTCCGCGCCGGCCCTTGAGAAGCTCGAAATCGCACCCTTCGTCGGCCTGCAAAATCTGGTCGGAGAACATGCGCTCGAAACCGCTGGCCGGCGGCGTGGCCGGCACCCATTTCGCCTTGCGGCGGGCAAGCTCCTCGTCGCCACTTCAAGCACGATGGAATTCGCGGATGCGTCGATGGAAATCATGTCGCCGTTTTCCACCAGTGCGAGCGGGCCGCCGATAGCCGCTTCCGGCGAAACATGCAGGATGACCGTGCCATAGGCCGTGCCGCTCATCCGCGCATCGGAAATGCGCACCATGTCACTCACGCCCTTCTGGAGCAGCTTGCGCGGCAGCCCCATATTCCCCACCTCCGGCATCCCCGGATAACCGCGCGGCCCGCAATTCTTCAAAACCAGAACACTGGTTTCGTCGACCTCCAGATCGGGATCGTCGATCCTCGCGTGATAATCGTCGATATCCTCGAAAACGACGGCAGCGCCGCGGTGCGTCATCAGCGAAGCCGTTGCGGCAGAGGGCTTCATGATCGCCCCGTTCGGGGCCAGATTGCCGCGCAGCACCACGATTCCTCCGTCCTCGGTGAGCGGATGGGTCATCGGCCGGATGACCTCCTCGTTGAGAACCCGGATCGCGCCATTGTTCTCGGCAATCGTCCGGCCGTTTACCGTGAGGCAGTCCCCGTGAAGGCGGCCCGCATCGAGAAGCCGCCGAAGCACCGCCTGCATGCCGCCGGCATTGAAGAAGTCTTCCATGAGGAAACGCCCCGAAGGCATCAGGTCGACGATGGTCGGAATGTTGCGGCCGATGCGGTTCCAGTCATCGAGCGAGAACGGCACCTCGACCCGGCCCGCCAGCGCCTGCAGATGAATGACCGCATTGGTCGAGCCGCCGATCGCCGCATTGGCGCAGATCGCATTCTCGAACGCCTCACGCGTCAGGATGCGCGACATGCACAGATCCTGATGAACCATCTCGACGATGCGCCTGCCGCTCATGAATGCAAGCACGCGCCGGTGCCGAAAAGCCCGGCCTGATCGACGACAATGGCGATCTGCGCGATCTCTCCGCCCACGTCACGGACATTGCCGGTGAAACGCTCTCGCCCGAAGGGCTCGCGGCTCTGGCAGTGCTCGACGCATCGTCCTTGCCCCGCATCGCGAACGAACAGCACCTGGGCCCCTGCATATCCGGCACGGGCAAGTTCATCTGCATCGGCCTGAACTACAGTGACCATGCGCGCGAGGCCGGACTGCCCGTTCCCACCGAGCCCATCATCTTCATGAAAGCCACCAGCGCGATCTGCGGCCCCGACGACGATCTCGTCATCCCGCGCGGTTCCACAAGGACCGATTGGGAAGTGGAACTGGGCGTCGTCATCGGAAGAACCGCAAAGCATGTGCGCAAGGAAGACGCACTCGATCATGTGGCCGGCTACTGCGTCCTCCATGATGTTTCCGAACGCGCTTTCCAGAACGAGCGCCAGGGGCAATGGACCAAGGGGAAATCCTGCGACACCTTCGGCCCGACCGGCCCCTGGCTCGTAACCCGCGACGAGATAGCCGATCCTCAGAACCTTGCCATGTGGCTGAAGGTGAATGGCGAGACGATGCAGTCCGGTTCCACCCAGACGATGGTGTTTGGCGTTGCGGAGCTTGTCAGCTACCTCTCCGATTTCATGTCCCTGCCTCCAGGCGATATCATCTCGACCGGCACGCCGCCCGGTGTCGGCATGGGCCTCTCCCCCCAGCGCTACCTCAAGGCTGGCGATGTGGTTGAACTCGGCATTGCAGGCCTCGGCCGACAAAGACAGCTTTGCGTATCGTCCGGCTGACATCCTGCGCAACTCCGCCAATGCGCGAATGATATTCCGGCGCATCGGCCTCTCCCTGCAGAAGCAGGAGATCTGACAAAATTTCCCTGCCGCGTCGGCCCGCTCTTCCAATGAAGGGCGGGCTTTTTCCGTTCGCGCAACCGGCGATCGCAGACGACCGCATCGGGGTCCTTCGGGTGCATCGTTCCAACCGGCCAGAAATGTCGGTTGTTTGTCTTGTTTTACGGGTATGGCCGCGTTGCGAGGCCTGCGTCCTTTGCCGTTAAATTCAAATACTTCCAAAAGAAAATGAAACAGAAACCGAGATCAAACCGGTCTGTGATGCCGTCGAACAAGGGTTGCGCATAGTGTTTAAGAAATTTCCAATCATCCCGGCTTCCTTCTTCGCAATGACACTAGGATTTGCCGAAACCGGGAATGCCTGGCGGAACGCGACCGCCACATTGAATGCTCCGGGCTTTGTAGGCGAAGTCTTCCAAATTCTGGCTGTCCTGTCGTTTCTCGTATGGGGAGGTCTTTTCCTCAACAAATGGATTTCCCATGCGGCGGCTGCGCGCGAAGAATTTCGCGATCCGATCCAGGCCTCGTTCATCGCGCTCATTCCTGAATCGATCATCCTGGTTTCACTGGCGCTGCACCCCTACAACCACTCCGCGGCCCTCGCCGCATTCTGGGTCGGCTCTGCAACCAATCTGCTCTACGGCGCCTATCGCCTGTCGAGAATGTGGGTGGAAAATCGAACGCCCGAGCAGACCACGCCCAACCTGTTCCTGATCTACGCAGCCAGCGTTCTGGTAAATGCCATTGCCGCGGGCGTGTTCGGTTACATCCTCTATGGGTGGGTGCTCTTCGGCATCGGCGCGATTTCCTGGCTGGTTCTCGACTCCGTCATCAAGCAGCAGCTCGTCACGGGCATGCTGCCTGCCAAGACGCGCAATTTCATGGGCATTTACATGGCGCCCCCGGTCGTCGCGCTGGTCGCCTATCAGATCCTCTCGGGCAACCAGGCTTCGATCCCCGTGATCTATATACTTCTGGGATATTCGCTGTTCATCACGGTGACGGTGATCATGTCCTTCCGCTGGCTGCGGGAACAGCCCTTTGCCCCTGGGTACTGGGCCTACACCTTTGGCATCTCGACGCTGGCGCAAGGTCTGCTGATCCTGGCGGAAACGGAAAAACACCCCACGATCCAGTTCCTGGCTGTGGCAACGCTGGCCCTGGCGACCGCCCTTCTCGGCTTCGTGCTGCTTGCCACCCTGCAGGCACTCGCACGCAACACCTATTTCCCCCCGCGCCCGGCTCCGGTTCCGGCAGCAGAACCGGGCCCCGCGGGATAAGACCGGCGCCCAGGCGCGAGCCCTGGGTTCTTCTCAACACTGGCTCTATCGAAGGTGGGACTGATGAAAAAGCTTACCCATGCAAACGGCGCCCCCGTTACGGATAACAGCAATCTCGAGACCGCCGGGCCACGCGGTCCTGCGCTTCTTCAAGACATCTGGTTTCAGGAAAAGCTCGCACATTTCAACCGCGAGGTCATTCCCGAGCGGCGAATGCACGCCAAGGGCTGCGGCGCCTACGGCACCTTTACCGTCACGCATGATATTACCCGCTTCACGAAGGCGAAGGTCTTCTCTGAAATCGGCAAGGAAACCGAGGTTTTCGTCCGTTTCTCCACGGTCGCGGGCGAGCGGGGCGCGGCCGACGCCGAACGCGATCTTCGCGGCTTTGCGGTCCGTTTCTACACGGAAGAAGGCAACTGGGACCTTGTCGGCAACAACACACCGGTCTTCTTCCTGCGCGACCCGATCAAGTTCCCCGACCTGAACCACGCCATCAAGCGTGACCCCAGAACCGGTTTGCGTAATCCGCATAGCAATTGGGACTTCTGGACCCTGCTGCCCGAGGCCTTGCACCAGCTCACCATCACCATGGGCGATCGGGGCCTGCCCCGCAACTACAGACACATGGACGGCTTCGGCAGCCATGCGTTCAGCTTTATCAACGCTGAGAATGAGCGCGTCTGGGTCAAGTTTGTCCTGAAGAACCAGCAGGGCACGGAATATCTGACCGACGAAGCGGCTGAAATCGAAATCGGCAAGGACCGCGAGAGTTTCAACCGGGATCTCTATTACAGCATCGAGAATGGCGATTTCCCGCGCTGGAAAATGTATGTGCAGATCATGACGGAAGAGCAGGCGCGGAAATCCAAGCGCAACCCTTTCGATCTGACAAAGGTCTGGCCACATGCCGAAAACCCGCTGATCGAGGTGGGTGTTCTCGAGCTCAATCGGAATCCGGACAACTTTTTCGCGCATACCGAACAGGCGGGTTTCACGCCCGCGCACATCGTTCCCGGCATCGGTTTCTCGCCGGACAAGGTCTTGCAGGGACGGCTCTTCGTCTATGGCGATGCCTTGCGCTACCGGTTGGGTGTCAACTTCCACCAGATTCCGGTGAATGCCCCGAAATGCCCATTCAGCAGCTTCCATCGCGATGGCCAGATGCGGGTAGATGGCAACCAGGGCGGCACTATTGGTTACGAACCCAACAGCTATCAGCAATGGGTCGACCAGTCGGACCTGGAGGTTCCCCAGCTTCCGGTTTCCGAAAGTGCGGGGCACTGGGATCACAGATTGGACGAAGACAATTTCTCCCAGCCGGGTGCACTTTTCCGGTTGATGGGAGCCGATGAACGCCAGCGATTGTTCGACAACACCGCGCGCGCGATCGCTGGCGCCTCCGACCAGGTGAAACGGCGCCATGTCGACAATTGCAGCAAGGCCGATCCCGAATATGGCGCGGGCGTCGCAAAAAGCATCATGCGGCTCTGCGGCAAGCTGCCGGTGGAAAGCGTACCCGCCTGAAGATCAATCGGTTATCCCGAGCAAGTTGGAAGACAAGATGAATCAGCACAATCTGCCTACCGCCTCGCTTTTCGATGAAGAAACCCAGCGCAGGGCCTATGCGATCGCCGCCAATCAGGAGTGTCTGGCCAGCACCGGGGATTTCTACGCCCAGTCACCCTTCTCGCGGCCTTCCCGGCCACAGGATCTCCCTCAATTCGTCTCCCAGGCGATGTCCGAAGGCGGGGACTTGCCCCCAAGCCTCGCACTGTTCGGGCATCGCCTGCTTTTTACCGGTTACGAGCAGGAACTGGTCTTCCTCCCACAGAAAACCACCTCCCAGATGAAATCCTACCGGTCCTTCTATGACAGCGAGGCGCGCGCCGCCGCCGCGGTCATACGCCCGGCTCTTGAAAAAAAGCTGTTCGGCTGGATGGACCGCGAAATCGAGCTGTCCGGAAAGTGGACCCTGGATGCCTTCCGGGAATATAGCGAGGGCGTCCTGGAAGACCTCGAAAAGAGCGACTCGACATTCCTGCGCCTGCTTCACGAATTGAACGACAAGAAGAGCGCCGTACAGTTCTTCATCGTTCAATGCGCCAGCGACTTTCTCTGCGAGGCTTCGGCCATGGCTCGGAATGTCTTGGGCAATTACGGTCCTGAACTCAGCGAACTGTTCAAGATACTGATCGACGAATATGGCTATGGCGTCCATGAAAAAAAGCACAGCACGCTTTTCGAAGAACTGATGCGGGATGCCGAACTCAACCCGATGCCGCACTATTACTGGCAGTTCTACAATACCGGCTCACTGAGCCTGGCCAATTATTTCCAGTTCATATCGGGGGATCACAACCAGTTCTTCCGCTATCTCGGCGCCCTCTATTTCACGGAAGCAAGCCTTGCCTTCATCACCCGTCATCAATCCGCCGCCATCAAGCTGGCTTTCGGACGGGATGCCAATACGCTGTATTTCGACGAACACACTCATATCGACACCCATCATGGTCGGATGGCATTCGAAAATCTGATCGTTCCGATCGTTGAGAAATGCGGCACGGGCGTTCTTGGCGAGATCGTCAAGGGGTTCGAGGAGTTCAGGACGCTTCTGGATCGTGCCGACGAGGAAATGCTCGCGCAGATCGCCTGGCTCGACAAGGCCGATAAGGCGGACAACGCTCCCGTCGGCACCAGGAGCGACGAAACGATGGTCTTCACCGAGGACGAGGGCGAGTTGTCCGTGACGCATTGCCATGACCTTGATGAATGGTTCGAGGTTGAAAAAGGCGCGATCGATCTGGTGTGCTCTCCCTTCAAACGTGTTCGCCTTGAGGCTGGCGAAGGGATGGTGCTGCCAAAGGGCATGCTCCACGGTTCCATTGTGGTTTCGGACAAATGCACCTACCGGGTCGCCCCAGTAGCCTGACCCCGCATCGGCAAAAGCCACTGCAGCCGGCGCCTGTCATTCAGGGACAATCGCCAAACTTTACCCCGCGCACGGGCTGCGAGGGGTAGAGCCTCGCAGGAAAGGATGTAATCCCATGGCCGTAACGACCCGCGATCTCGCCTCGTTCAATTCCCTCACGGTAGGCGAACAGCGGTTCTTCACACTCAAGATCAACGGGACGACGCTGGTTGTGCCGAGGGAATGCGCCCATCGTGGAGGGCCTCTCGACCTTGGTTTGATTGATCAATGCGAACGAACCGTCAAATGCCCCTGGCATGGAAGCACGTTCAAGCTGTCTCATTTCGAAAAGAGAGCGCTCCCGACGGTTCGGAACGGCAACATGATCACCATCGTGTCCGAGACGGCCCCCACACTCTTTTGGACCGAATATCTGCCTCATCTCGATGCGGAAAACAGAACTTCCAACGCCCCCAGTTCCAATGCCCCCAGGGCCGGAGATCAGTCATGAAAGTCTACAGACCAATGGAATTTCGCGGAGAAAAGGCGTGGCAGGCGCAGGACATCTGCGCCGTCAATGGCATTACCTGCCGCCTTCATTGGACCGACAAACCCTATATCTGGCACGTAAACGATGGCGAGGAGGTTTTTGCCGTCCTGGATGGAACGGTGAAGATGCACGTTCGCAAGGATGGCAAGGAAGAAACCATCGCCCTCAAGACCGGCGATGTCTTCTATGCCGGCGAGGGCGACGAACATTATGCGGAACCCGTTGGAGAAGCCCGCATCCTCGTCATCGAGAAGGAAGGCTCCATCTGATTGTCGTTCTCCCGACGGCGAATATCGCGCCGCCTCCCGAGCCCGGGCAAGGCCTCTCAAAAGGGGTCTTGCCCGGAACTACGGAGAAGATCGGTCAGGAGCCGAAACTGCTCCTGTATTGGATCGGCGTCACCCCAAAACGGGTTTTGAAGGCTCGGGAGAGTTTCTCCACCGTACCAAACCCGCTTTCATGGGCAACGACCTTCAAGGGCAACTTCGTATTGGCAAGAACTTCCCGCGCCGTATCGAGCCGGGCCCTGCGGATATATTCGATGGGCGTGATGCCCATTTCATCCTGCACGAGACGGCTCAAATGCCGAAAACTGATCCCCAATGCACGTGCCAGCGCCGCGTTCGACAACTCGTCGCGAATATTCCGTTCCACATGGGCCTTGAAGCGCTCTATCTTCTCGTTGCCGCTCTTGGAGACCACCAGGCTCGGACTGTATTGCAGTTGACCACCCAGCCGATGCGCGACGACAATGAGCTTGCGCGCCACCGCGAGCGAAATACCGGAACCGAAATCCTGCTGGACAAGAGCAAGCGCCAGATCGATGCCGGCCGTCACGCCGGCGGAGGTGATCAGCGGTTCATCGTAGATGAAAAGGGGATCGGGATCGACCGACGCGTGAGGGAACTTTTTCGCGAGAAGGGGGGCTGCTTGCCAGTGCGTGGTCGCCTTCTTGCCGTTAAGAAGACCCGCTGCCCCCAGATAAAAGGCGCCGGTGCAAATCGAGCCGTAGCGCCGCACATGCGCGGCCTGCTCACATAAATACGAGACGAGACGCACGTCAGGCGACGAGGTCGGTACATCCGGTCCACCGACCACGAGCATCGTTTCGTAATGGTCCCGAGCCGCCTCCACACAAACATCGGGAACAAGCTGCATACCATTGGAAGCCTGAAGAATATCAGGAGTCGGTCCGATAACGGCAATCTCATAGCGATCTTCAGCGGGAACAAGTCCATTCGCTTCGGCAAAGACATCAAGGGGTCCGGCCAGATCGAGCGCCTGAAAATTCGGAAAAACGAGAAACGCGATACGTCTCATCGTCTCCCCTCCGGCACGGGCGCAATCCGCCGGGCGCTTTTCAGGCAAGGAATTGCCCAACAATCCGGATCGGCGAAACCGGAGAATATACGCTCCATTTCAAATAATCGATTTAGATAAAATAAAGATAGCCGAATAATATCACTCGATTTCAACTTTGAAATTTCCGCCGCGCAAACATCGATTTCTAATTATCAGCCAGGAAACAACTATACAATGCTTGCGGCCGCACAATTCCGTCGGTCGTCCACGAAAATCTGAATATATTCCCCTGTGCGCTTGCGGGACCCTTCATGCTTGTCTGCAATGAACCGGTTCTGCATCTCTCGCTTGGTTTTTCCGGTTCAGCGGCTTCTCACACCTGCTCTTGGGACACAGCGCGACGAGCGCACAGATATCCGAAGCCACGCTTTGCCTGCCTTACCATTTCCGGCCTCAAAGGTCGCGCCCTTCGCGCCGAATAGACGGAAGGCCACTCGTTCCGCCCTCCCCCGAAGACCGCCCCCCC
>SWCH01001473.1_pt1 | contig 40631 bp, 40 predicted proteins | sample 4690051 | NCBI WGS metagenome assembly SWCH01 (sample SAMN10267282, study PRJNA491770) | bioreactor metagenome | isolation source: DHS bioreactor inoculated with | place: Japan: off Shimokita Peninsula | reverse complement strand
TTTTATTATTTTTCTTGACTAATGCTAGCTGGTCTACAACTGGTTTTGATGTTTTAAACTTCAACATTCTTAAACTAGGGTAACCATGGGGATAACCATGGGGACAGGTCTTGTGGTTTATGGTTCTCAAACCACAGGACCTGTCCCCGTGGTTACCCCGATGTGACGCACTTTCCCTACACTGCGTCTCTAAACACTAATAAAGATTATTTGAATTTATTGTATTGATGCTGAGACTATTTTGCCTAAAACATACATTTCAACAGACTCTATAGAAACACCATATTCCGCATCTATATATTTTTTTATTTTGACAGTATATCCTAACCCATAGTATTTTCCTGAACCCCCATCATCAGCTGTTTTACCTGGAACAACAAATATAGGAGCTTTTAATGAATTGCATCTGGTATAGTCAGTAGTGAAAATCCCTAACCACAGGACAATTAAACTAACTATTATAATAATGAAAAACTTCTTTTTCTTTGGTTTCACTACATCTCCCCCTCCCACTAAATACACATAACCCTTCCTTCACATTTTTCTACGAATGTTCAATATAATTGAATTTTATATTGTAAATATTAGTGCTTGGAATTCTCTGGTTTTTTAATCTTTGTCAAATATGCCCCACCATCATTTCTGGTTATTGGATTTTTAAAATTATCCACCAATTAAAGAACATTAGCACCATTTATATAATATTCACCATAAAAAATAGTCCTATGATTTTTCATTTACTATTTCAATATTTTCTAACATATTTTTCTCCTGTTCAATCCATTCGATTAAAGCATCTTTTCCGCTTTTAAACTTAATCAATTCATTTTCAGAAATAACCTGTTTTCCAAATGAACTAAGAATATCCTCTGATTTTTCAGCTTTATTATCGCTAGCATCATATTCTACTATCCATTGATTTTTTAACAGATCGAATTCAGAAGTCAACTTTTTACTTATGGTAAATTTATTAATCCCGTTTTCATTAACATAATCAACAATTCTGTAGGTATAAGTATTATCATTAACAAATTCCAATAAGAGAAATTGCCCTTTAGCTTTAACAATTTTATAAATTTTTTCATTAGCTATAAACCATTTGTCCAAAAATGGATTTAATTTTTCTTCAAACAGCTTATAATCTTCAAGCATGATTTCCTTTTCCCGCCAATCAATGTCTATAAGCTCTTCTTCTTTAACATTAACTCCGCAAACTTTACAGCTGTAAGTGTATGGAAGTACAAAAGGAATCCAACAAAAGAAAAAACCAAATGGTATGAACAAAAGGATTATGCAACCTACTACCCGTAATCCAATAGAATAACCTTTTTCTATCTTATCGCTCTTACATTCAGGACACAATTTCATTTTACCAACTCCTATGCATTTAATATTTTGTCTTCTGCCCCTCTTTATTAATTAAAATTAGACGAAAGAATTCTACCTAAAATAATTAAAAAAGAAAATTCAAAGAATCTTTAATTATAAATTATACTATTTTAAAATTTCACTTCGTCTATTTACTATTGTATCATATCGAAATAACCTAATACACCTGATAAATTTATGTTTTAACCCATATAGCATCTATCTAACTAAAATATATTTTAGCTATGGTTAATCATTAAAATAGGCACCCCATAACAGGGATGCCTATTTTATTAAACTACTTTAAATGACTTTTTCCTATTGCAACTGTTGCTATCCCTATAAAATATTCGGATTCTCTACGAATATGGTTTACAACTGTAGTTGCTACAATGTTATCTTTTATAGTAGGACTTTGGGAGGAGATCATATTGAGAAACATAACAAACTCTTGACTTTGCCTCATACAAAAATCAATAAATTGCATTATTTGTTGTTGTAATTCTGGACTAATATATGAAACCGACCTGTTTACTGCCTCTACATATCTTACAGCAATTGCACGAGTTTGGGTGAAAGCCTGTTCCCAATTTTCCAGTTGTTTTACATATTCATTCTCCAATTCCGGGGCTATTTTTCGTATAACAACTGTATGCTCTTTTTCTTGTATTTTCCAAAACTCTATTTCATCAAGTACCCTCAAAAAATTTTTATCACCATAATAATACTGCATTTACACCAACCCTTCCGAATAATTATTTGTTTAACATAATTTGTATAATATATCAATTTCTATATAAAAAGCATTAATATATAATATTCGATTGAAGGTGTAAATGTAACTGTTTTTTATTTAGTATTGAGCAAACAGAATATCCTCCTATATAACTGAATAATAAGGCATTAGGTTATTTAAAAAAGTATGTACTATCGAGATGTCAAAAGTCTTTAATCCTTCTGTACGAAACATTTCAAATGCCTCAGATGGTTTTACTCCTTTTTTGTAAACTCTTTCAGAAGTCATTGCATCATACACATCTGCAACAGCAATAATTTTTGTGTGTATATTGATTTGATTGCTTTTTAGATTTAAGGGGTATCCAGATTGATCTTCTCTTTCATGGTGCATCAATACAGCACTACAAATATCCTCAGAAATCCCCTTCATATTTTTTACTATATTATAACCATATATGGTGTGCATCTTTATTGTTTCAAATTCTTTAGAATCTAATCTTCCTTTTTTATTAAGAACTTCATAAGGAATTATTATTTTACCAATATCATGAAGTAATCCTGCAGTAGCAATTTCCTTTATTTTTGTACGAGAAAATCCCATCCACTTGCCAATTAACATAGCATAAAAAGAAACATTTAGGCTATGGTTATATGTATAAATATCCGCATTTCTTAAGTCATTCAGACATTTTTCAACATAGCTGTTTTTATGTATTTCACTATAAAGAGACTCACATATCATATCTAGCTTATGTATATCAATTTTTCTGCCCAAACATATTCTATTAAGTATCTGTTCTATGACTACATCCTTTACTGCTATGGATTCATCCTCATACTTAGAATCTTTCATATAGCTTATTGTCACTAAATCACCTTCTGTCTACCTTTCTTTTAATTATCATTTACAAGATATTTCATAAAACGAAACTTAATAAGCTACTATTTTAACCTTTTTGTATATTTATTAATTTATCTAGCTTTTGGCTTATTTCTAACATCTCCTTCTCTTTATCTGGATTTTCTTTGTCTCTTATCATATTATTTAGTTTATCCTTCAACATTTTAATATCATCCTTGATTTGCTGTATATCATGACCCTTTTTATACATGCCTAATTCTTCTCCTTAAATGTATATAACTATATTTTAAATTTACATATAATTTCTTTTAATTTACCACTTAAATCATCTAAATTCTCAGCAGTTACTCCTATTTCTTCCATGGCCGCATTTTGTTCTTCACTGCTTGCAGACACCTCTTCAGCTATAGCAGCATTTTCTTGTGACACTGAAGAAATCCCTTGTATTTTATTGGATATACTATCTGTATTCTCACCAATCTCTTTAAAAAATGCACTTATTATCTGAATGTTATCCATCATAGCTTCTATTTCTTTTGTCATATCGCTAAAAGTCACACTAGTAGTATCTACCGCCATTTTTTGTTCTCTAGCAATTAGATCTGAATGGTTAATTTCTTCAATTGCTTCTTTAGCATCAGAGTTTATTCTTTGTAATATTTGTGAAATTTCCGTTGCAGCTATTGTTGAACCTTCAGCTAATTTTCTTACCTCTTCTGCTACTACAGAAAATCCTCTACCGTGCTCACCTGCTCTAGCTGCTTCAATAGCTGCATTAAGTGCTAATAAATTAGTCTGCTCTGATATATTAGTAATTGTAGCAAGAATACTTCCTACTTCTTCTGCCTCTTTAGCGAGTTTTCCAACAACCTCTGTAACCTTTTTAAATGCCTCCATATTCTCTTCTGTTTTTATGCTTTGATTATTTATTGCTTCAAGTCCATTATTAATAAGTCTCCTAGTTTCATCAGCAGAGTTATCTATGTCAGTCATTTTCTTTTCATTTTCATTTATATCTGTAGCTATTTTCTTAATCATATGAGAAATATCATTGACATTTCCAGCTTGTTCAGTTGCACCTGATGCAATACTTTGAATTGATGTAGTAACTTCTTCTACTGCACTCATATTTTGTTCAATAGTAATATTTAGCCCCTCAGCTGAACTGGAAACACTTTCAGAAGTATCTGTTATCTGTGCTACAATATTTCTAATATTTCCTATAAATTCAGTAACAGTCTCTCCTAAGGTTTCTAATTCATCTCCTGTTTTAATTTCTATTTTTTGGGTTAAATCTCCCCCTGATGAACTAAGCTCCTTAAAACGTTCTACCAGAAAACGTATAGGTTTTACAATTCTCCTAGATAAAAATATAGACAATATTAATGTTAAAATTATACTGGAAATAATACTTATAGCAGTGCTTATGATTAACTGATTTTTCTGTTCCAAAATGTCACTAGCTTCTATATCTATACCTACAATAGCAACTACTTCTTCATGACTGTTTTTTACTGGCGCATATCCTGAGAGAAATGTTCCCCATTCATCAGTATACATATTTTTATCTGCAGAGACCGTTCCATTAAAAGCATTCTTCATAGCTGGTAAATAGTCGTATTCATAGCCTAAAGTAGCTGCATCCTCTTCTGCAGAATCTATAACAAAAGCAGTTTTATCATTAGGACCTTCTACCAGAGTATAAACACAATCCACTCCTGTTTCTTGCTGAAATTTCTGCATTTTAGCCTTAATTTCTTTATACGTATTACTTGATTGATCTTGTGATATTGCTAATTTTTGATGACTATCTCCGTCAATTAATATACTTGCTGCGGCTGCCAATTTTGAAACCTCTTCTCTAGTATCCTCTAACAATCGGTCACTACTGATATTATATTGCACTATACCTGTCACTAAAGTAATAATAAAAACTAGCATTACAAAATATAGAATTAGTTTTCCTTGAATATTTTTTAACTTTTTTAAACTTATCATTTTTTTATCTCCTCTTTTTTATAGGTCCATTTAATTATATTCAAAGTTAATACTTAAACCTTAAATTGGTTGACTAAGTCAGTTAACTTTTTTTGAAATTGTTTTTAAATTATCAGCCCTATGAGATATTTCCTCAATGGTTGCTGATTGTTGCTGAGCAGAAGCAGATACTTCTTCTGTAGCGGCGGCAGTTTCTTCTGTAATTGCTGATATACCTTCAATAGCTGTAATCGTAATATTTTTATCCTCATCAATTTTTTCAATCCTCTGTATAAACACCTCTAATTGCTTGACTATTTCATTAATAGATTCATCTATTACATCAAACGCACTACGAGTTTCCTGAGTTTTATTATGAGTTTGTCCAATAATTTCTTCAGCTTCAACCATCTGAATATTGGTTTTATCAATCTCATTCTGAATTTCATTTACTATATTTTCGATTTCTTTTGTTGACTGGGAGGTTTCCTCTGAAAGTTTTCTGATTTCATCTGCCACTACTGCAAATCCTCTTCCTGATTCACCAGCCCTAGCAGCCTCTATAGTAGCATTTAGAGCCAACAAATTAGTTTCTCCTGCAATGGAGTTAATGGTGTTAATAATTTTATTAATATTTCCTGATTTATGCGATAGGAGCCCTACTTGTTTTCCTACTTTCTCTGCAACTTCAGTATTTTTTTCTACAGTAAGTATAAGCTGTTTAACATGCTCTTTTCCTACTTTATTTGCTTCACTGGATTTATCTATATATGCCTTCATTTGTTCAGCACTATTTACAACTTTATTAATTCCGCCCGAAAGTTCATTTAATCTCTCTACACCCTCTTGAGCATTAGCAGCCTGCTCTGAAGCACCCCTCGCCATTTCATCTATTGTCATGGAAACAGCTTCAATAGAGCAAGCTGTTTCAACTGTTGAGGTTGATAAATTTTCACTTGTCACTGCTACAGTTTTTGTAGAATCACTAACTTCTTTAATGATTGAATGTAGTTTATCCGTAAATGAATCAAAGGAGTTACTTAGCTGACCAAGTTCATCTTTACTGATATAGTTTATTCTTTGTGTTAAATTGCCACCATTTTGAGATATGTCATCTAATTTAGAAGTAATTTTTTGTAATGGTTTTATAATAGAATTTTTTGAAATCCAATAAGTCAGTAATAACGTAATTATAATGCTACCTATTATTAGAGATAGAGTAATTGTTATGTTAGCTATAATCTGTTCCTCTACATCATCTATATATGCACCTGTCCCTATAATCCAATTCCAAGGTTCAAAGAGCTTTGTATAACCCCTTTTAGATGAAGCAACTGATTCTCCAGGTTTAGCATACCAATAGTCACTGTAATATCCTGCATCTTTATTTGCTATAGAGCCTTCTATATATTCCTTTGACAAATATTTACCTTTGGCGTCTTGCTCATTTATTCTGCTTTTACCTCGCAATTCTGGTTTCATAGGATGCATTACATTTTTAAAACCAGTATCATCTATCCAAAAATAACCATTTTCTCCAAAACGAATTTCTCTTACAGCATCCATCGCTTTTTGCTGGGCTTCTTGGGTTGATAACTCACCATCTTGCTCAAGAGTATAGTAGTGGTTAACAACTGAAAAAACAATCTCTGTTTCTTCTTTAAGCTGCGTATCATTTTCTTTATAAATACTTGCTTTGGTATTTGGTAAGATGTATATAAAACTAAGTAGCAAAAATAATATACTAGGTATAATTCCTAGTATCATCAACTTTTGACGTAATTTCATTTGTAATGCACCTCTCTTTTTTAATTTTATTAATCCTTATACTTTTAATTTAATGAGTAATTACACCTCTAACAGTAATTATCCATCTACGAAATTAGGTGTATTGGAAATCTTTAATGCCTTTTTATACTCAACGCTTTCCTTTAAATAGTCGATTTCAATGCCATATTCTTCTTCATTGATTTTAAATATTATGCATTGCTTTTCCATCATTAGCATTTCCTCCTATCTTTTGTAATAGCTTTCATCTGCCTAAGATCTTGTATATACAAACTATTATGATATAAGAATATACTACGACTTGTGATCTTTTGCATGTTTTCCTATGAAATGCAAAAAAACAACCCGAATGGTTGTTTTTTAACTTTAAAGTGAAACTTAATTCAGATGGAGTTTTAACTCCATCTGAATTTTAGCTGAACCTATCCAGGGGCTGTACAACTCTAAAACTCCCACCTGGAGAAGTGGGAGTTTTAGAGTTGTTAGTCATCGGATAAATGAAATTTTAAAACAAAGTTATCTCTATGAGTATTCAATCCCGCTCTCCTTAATCACTTGAACACAGTCTTCATGGGTGAGATCAAAAAACTCTAATACTTTTTCGTCAATATTCCTATATGTACCTTTGTAAATGATATTCCAGGAGTAAATATCTGCTATATGTACCAATGACACCAATTCCTTGTTAATTACTCTTTCATCAAGAGGATTATGATGAAAGAGTGCAGATTCCACAATTGGATGAGGCAGTTCCCACCAGTTAAGTAAAAATGCCCCAATCTCCGAATGTGAAACCTCCAGAAGTTTCATTTCCTCAAAATAGTCAAACATATCTTGATTATTTCTGGTCCTTGACGTTTCCTTCAAATACTTATCCGTGTAATTATTGATTAAAACTATCTTACCTATATCATGTAATAAGCCTGCCATTGCACAAATATCTGGAATTTTCTTATTTAATAGCCTTTTATAAAGAAAAGATACAACTTTATTAGTCATGGTTGAATGTTCCCTTATCCCCTTAATACCTCTGTGAATATATATATTCTTTATACCCTCTATGTCCTCATATGTACAGGTATTTAAAATTATACTATTAACATTCATTAATCCCAAATATGTTATTGCCTGTCTTATAGAACCTGTTTTCACACCGTAAAATGCAGAGTTTGCTACCTCTAATATCTTGGCAGTAATTGATGGGTCACTTTCGATTATCTCTGCAATCTCCTTCATACTAGAGTCTTCCTCAATGAGTGCTTTAACCTTAGTATATATATTTCCAGGGGAAGGCAAAAAATCAATTTCATTGATTACTTCAAGCAAATTTCTGCTTTTTAATACCTCTTCAACTTTAAATATCTGCTCAATAATGTTCACTAGCTCCTGGTTTTGCCATGGCTTAAAAAGATAAAGTTTTGCTAAACTATCCTGTTTAATTTTTAACAGAAGTCCTTCATCCGCATGGCCACTTAAAACCAGCCTTATTGTAGATGGAAATTTATCTTTTACCACTTTCAAAAGTTCATAGCCGTTCATTTTAGGCATTCTTATATCAGTTATAAGTAGGTCAATCTTTTCTTGGCTTAAAATCTCTAACGCCTTTTCTCCACATTCAGCTGTGAAAATATCATATTTGCCACCAAAAAATACCCTCTTTAAAGCACTTAATATCTGCTTTTCATCATCTACAAATAATATATTTTTATTCATCCTTCACCCACCCACATGTTTACAATAATTCTAGGCTCTTTGTCTTTTGACTATAATGTTTCTTGTTCAGTTTTTTTAATAGGTAGTTTAATAATAAACTTCGTACCAACTTTAGGGGTGCTTTCAACCAAAATCTCCCCGCCATGCTTATTTACTATAATATCATAGGCAATACTAAGTCCAAGACCAGTGCCCTTGCCTGTTGGCTTAGTTGTAAAAAAAGGATCAAATATCTTTTTAACATTTACATCTTCTATACCAATGCCATTATCTTCTATTTGACAAAGTATACATCCATTTGATATATGAGTACTAACTATTATCAACCCTAAATCACTTAGTTCTCTAGCTTTTACGGCATAGACAGCATTTAGAATAATATTAAGTAATACCTGATCGATTTGATTTCCCATAGCTTTGATTACTGGGATATCACTCAGTACCTCTACAACTCTTGCATGATGTTTTATTTCATTTCTAGCCATCAGCAATGTATTTTTTATGCCTTTATTTAAATCATATTCTTCTAACTCCCTTGAATGATCTACTCTTGAAAAGCTTTTTAAACTTGTTACAATTTCACTAATCCTCTTTAATCCATCTTCAACATCCTCAAATAGATCTTCAATATCTGTAGAAACAAAGTCCAGCCCACTTTTTTCTTCTAAAGTTTTGATTTCCCAGATTTTTGATTCCAATTTTTCTGAAGGGATACGGTGCAAACTATCTATAAAAGCTTTATATGAATCCAACATTTTCTTATATCTAGTAAAATATTCTCTTGAAGTTTGAACATTGCTGTAGATATACCCTAGAGGATTGTTAATTTCATGAGCCACACCAGCTGCCAGTTGTCCAATGCCCGCTAGTTTCTCCTGCTGTACAAGCTGTTCTTGCACCTGCTTCAGCTCATCTAATGTGGCTTTTAATTCCTTATTATTTTCCACTAGCTTCTTCTTGATTTCCTTGCGATCTGTGATATCTCTTGCAATTGACAAAACAACTTTATCTCCATTTACCACAAAAGTACTTGCATTAACCTCTACTGGTATAATTGAGCCAGACTTAGTAAAAAAGTTCATCTCAAAAAATACGTATTGTTCTGCAAGCAAGTCTTTTTTTACTTTTCCTGTACTACTGATTTTTATATGCCTTCCTAATTTTTCTTGGGGTAGTTCAAGAAGTTCTTCCCTTGTGTAACCCAGCTTACTACAAGCAACATCATTTACTTCAATAATTGAACCTGGAAGGCCATTGTCCTGCATTTGAGTTACAATAATGAAATCATTCGAATTATGAAACAACTTATAAAAAGTCTTCTCATTTTTATCAAGCAATTTTTCAAGATTTAACTGTTGTGTAAGTTTTTCTATGTTTTTTAATTTTGCTTCATTTATACTATTTGTCATTACATATTCACCCCATACTTATCTAAAGCCCTAGTAGCTCTTTCAGTTTTTTCATAGCTCCTCTGCTCACTGGTATGTTTTCTTTTACATTTTTAAGCTTAATGTTATATGCACCGTTGAACCAGGGTATTATTTTCTCTATTCTATCTATATTTATAATGTAACTCCTGTGGCACCTAAAGAAATTGTTTCTCACTAAATTTTTTTCCCACCAATTTAGAGAATCAGAACTTTTATACTTTCCCATTTCTGTAATAACAAAAACATCACCGTTAATTGCCATTAAATATAATATTTCAATAGGATTAATAAGTACAATGTTTTCATCTTCTTTAACTGGAAATTTTCTAATAATCTTCTCTTGAGTAACCTCTTTTTTTTCCTGTACAGGACCTTCCACTATATTCCCAACAAATTTTAATTGTTTTGCAACCTCAACCAAATGTTCCTTACTATCGTTTAAGACCTCATATAGTGATACTTTTCTCTCTTGTTCACGTTTATAGATAACAGCCTTTTCCACCACTGCTATGATTTCTTCATTTTTCCATGGCTTTGAAAAAAAGTAGTAAATACTACCTTCATTGATTGCAGAAACTGCAATATTTACATCTGAATACCCTGTTATTAGAATTCTTATAGCATCTGGTGAAATATCCTTTGCAGATTTAAGCACATCTATTCCAGACATATTAGGCATATTATGATCACAAATAATTATATCTACTGTATTATTGTTCAAGATGTTCAGTGCATCTTCTGGTATTGTTGTAGAAAATATTTCATATTTATTTTTATCAAAAACACGTTTGAGGGCATTTATCACCCTAAGTTCATCGTCCACTATGAGGATTTTTCCTTTTACTTTCACATTCTAACCTGCCTTAATCTGTATTAATAATCAACTTTTTTCATTTCAACATTTTCTTTTATTATATCAAGTCCTGGAAGGATGGCTTTAAACATATTTCTCTTATAAATATTTAAATACTTAACCTTTCCAAATCCCTCAAATGCCTTTTTTACTTGCTTTAGCCCTACTCCCGTATTCATAAATCTTTTCTCATCATCTAAAACCATAAGACGGTGATATAGCCAAGAATTTCTACGAGAAGGATTTTTTTCCTTCATAATATCATAAACATTATTACCTTTTGGTAAAGCACCTGGATTGCTAATTTCTATTTTACTAGAACCTATAGCTACTACTATCTCTCTTGATATATCAAAGTAATCACGGTGTAGTACTGCATTTGCAATACATGTAGAAATTGCATCTATAACCTCATTAGAATCTCCTAATATTTCTTTTAATAAATTAATGCTTTTAGTTAACATATCTATTAGATTTCCTTCTACTATATGTGTTTTTTCCCTAACCTTATTATTTAACAAAAGAAACCTTATGGAACAATGGGGTAGATACTTTTGTGGAAACTCACTAAATAATAGCACCCCACCTACTGTGGGATGATATTTACCTGTTTCATTATCTAAATGTATAAATCCTAGACTTCTCCATATTTCTAGCTCACTTTCTTCACTTGAAACCATACCTATTTTGGATAAATAATTAGAAATATTATCCCTGTTTAATACATCTATATCTAAGCTATAGATAGGGATCTGCTCGTTACTTATTACACCTACTTCTTGAAGCATGCTAGCTATTTCATCTCTTCTAGCAAAATCTGTAGTAGAACCTCTCCTTATATAAAAAGCTCCTGTTTGTCTCATTTGATGAGGTCTTTGATTACTTTTAAAAATAGTTATTACACCTATATATTTATCTTCATAATTAACACTTTCCACCCTTACATTTATAGGTGGATCGCATCTATAGCTTATAATCTGTTGAATTCTTTCTTCACTAAATTGTTCAATATTAACACCTATTATATCTTTAACCTTGTCCTTAACTCCTATTATTAGATAACCTCTTCCACCTATGCTATTTGCTATTGCAATAATATCCTTAGCAAGTTCTTTTTTTTCTGATTCTGTATCTAAATTAAGAATTTCCTTGAAATCTAGCTTAATTCCTTCTTTTTGTTTAATAAGTAGCTTTAATCTCTGTAAATCCATTAGACCATTCCTTTCTCAAATGGTGCTGATATATTTATCTATCTAATAATATGTATGCTTATTTATGTGAACATTATATTACAAAAATTGATTTTTTAAAATTAATTTAGAAAAATACTCCCGTGTCCTTAGTATTATCTTCATTAGCTGAATCTTTCAATATCTTTTTATAAATAAATCTATTAAAAAACCAGATTTATATAAATCTGGTTTTTTATAAAATACACCTCTAATAATTCATAAAAGCTTTATATGCCTTATATGTCATATAAATATCTATCTTACTTACTATCTCAAAGGGAGCATGCATACTTAAAACGGGAACTCCACAATCTACAACCTCTGCACCATGATTTGCAAGTATATAAGCGATAGTTCCACCTCCACCTTGATCCACTTTACCTAATTCACCAATTTGCCACTTTATATTGTTTTGATTAAATACTTGTCGAATTTCCGACATAAATTCTGCATTTGCATCATTTGATCCACTTTTACCTCTTGAACCGGTATACTTTACTAATATAACTCCATTACCTATAAATGCAGCATTTCTTTTATCTAGCACATCAGGATAATTTGGGTCAAAGCCTGCACCTACATCTGCTGATAATATTTTTGAATTTGCCATGGCTCTTCTAAGAAGTAAATCATTATATTTTTCAACTTGTAAAGCTAGTAATTCCGCTACTGTATTCTCAAAGAATTTAGAGTGCATGCTAGTATTTCCTACACTTCCTATTTCTTCTTTGTCCACAAAAAGTCCCACAGCCGTTCTTTTGGGATTTTCAGTCTCTAATATAGCTTTAAGAGAAGTAAAAGCACAGACCCTGTCATCTTGACCATATGCACCTACCATACTTCTATCAAAACCAACATCTTTGGCTTTATCTGAAGGAACTATTTCTAATTCAGCTACTAAAAAGTCTTCTTCTTCTATACCATATTTTTCATTTAATATTTTCAAAATATGATATTTTACTTTATCAGTCTCTACGTCTTTACAAGGCATACTACCTATTAGTACATTTAGTCCCTCTCCTGTAATTCCCTCACTCATTTTCTTTTCTTGCTGTTCTTTTGAAAGATGTGGCAGTAAGTCAGTAATAAAAAATACAGGTTCATCTTCTTTTTCACCTATAATTATTTCTACTTTCTCGCCATTTTTCTTAAATACTATTCCATGTAAAGCTAGTGGCATAGAAGTCCATTGATACTTTTTTATTCCTCCATAGTAATGGGTTTTAAATAATGCTAAACCTCCATCCTCGTATAGGGGAAATGGTTTTAGATCCAGCCTTGGAGCATCTAAGTGAGAACCCACAATATTCATTCCTTGCTCTAATTCATCTTTTCCTATAACAAACAAAGCCACAGCTTTTCCTTTATTATTAGCATATATTTTCGTACCAGGCTTTAATATCTTTCCATTTACATATTCATCTATGCTAACATAACCTTTTTCTTTTGAAAGTCTAATTATTTCCTCTACACATTCCCGTTCAGTTTTACCTTTATCAAGAAAAGCTTTATATTCATCATTTAAACCAAACACTTCTTTTTGTTGTTTTGAATCTACAAAATTCCATGCATTTTCAAACTCATATTTCAACTCATTTTTAGATGTCATACATATCCTCCTTGCCTATTTTTATATTATCATTCCCATATGTATAAAGTGATAAACTTAGATTTATTAAATCCTTTTTATATTATGTTTATAGGCATATATTGCCGCTTGAGTTCTGTCATTCACCTCTATTTTTTTGAAAATACTTGAAATATGATTCTTAACCGTTTTTTCACTGATAAATAGTTCTTCTGCAATTTCTTTATTGTTTCTTCCTTCAGCTATAAGGGTAAGTACCTCATACTCTCTTCTTGTTAATCTACTTTGTTTATCATCATCATCTATTTTTGTAGATTTATTGAACCTCTTTATTAATGCTGAAACTAAAGAAGGATGAATATAGGACTCTCCATTATGTACGTCCTTTATTGCTTTAATAAGGCTTGAAGATTCTGCATCCTTTAATACATATCCAGATGCACCTATATTTATAGTCTCATATAAATATTCTTTGTCTTCATGTATTGTAAGCATTACTACTTTTGATTTAGTACCTATATCTTTAAGGCGACGTAGTGCCTGTACTCCATTCATCTTTGGCATATTTATATCAAGTAAAATCACATCAGGTTCTAACTGCTTTTCCATCAATATTGCTTCTTCTCCATTAACAGCCAATCCTACTACTTCAATATCTTCATCAAGCTCAAGTATTTGTTTTAACCCTTGTCTCATTAAAGCATGATCATCTGCAATTAATACTTTTATGCTAGTTTTTTTCATGTTGCTCCTCCTCATCCTTTAATGGAATCTTAATATTAATCCTAGTCCCTGAACCAATATTGCTTTTAATATCAATTTTTCCTTTTAATAAATGAACCCTTTCTGACATAATCAATAATCCGAAGCCACCTTCTTCTTTATTACTATCTATATTTGCATCTACATCAAACCCTATTCCATCGTCAACAATAAGTAAATTAATGGATTTTTCCATTTTTTCTAATCTTATAGTAGTATTTTTTGCCTTAGAATATTTTTTAATATTATTTAAAGCTTCTTGGATAATTCTAAATATTGTTAGTTTGATTATTGAGTGCATCTCTTCATTTTCTGCATTAACTGAAAAATCTATATTAATATATGTTTCTTGCTCAAAATTAAAAATAAATTGTTGAATAGTTGGAATAAGACCTAAATCATCTAAGGACATAGGACGTAGATCATATATTATTTTTCTAACATCTTTAAGACAATCTTTAACTAGAGTTTTTAATTGGATTAACTCATATCTAGTTTTTTCCATATCCCTATCCATTAATTTTTCACAGATTTCAGTTTTTATTACAACATTTGCCATAGACTGAGCTGGTCCATCATGAATTTCTCTAGCAACTCTTTGTCTTTCTTCTTCCTGTGCCTTTATAACCCTTATGCCTAATACCTGTTTTTGCTGTATATCCTCAAGATGATTAAAAACGTCCTTAAGGTTACCACTTAGATATCCCATAGCAACTCCTACTTGAGACACTAAATTTTCTGCCTTTTTTACAACTTCATATGCATTTTTAAGCCTTCGTTCTAAATCAGATCTTTGCTTTATTAGATCTTTTTCTTCTTGCTTTTTTAATGTAATACTAACTTGATATTCTTTTGCTTCTTCATATGCAGCTTTAATCTCTTCTTCATTATTTTTATTAAAATTTTTACTAACAAACATCAATTTCAGCCTGCTTTTTTTAACCTGTAGTTCTAATTGGTCAACTTCATCAATAATCTTTGAAGCTTTAATTTTAATATTTATCAAATCTTTTTCTATGTTCCTACATTCATTTCTTGCACTTTCTGCTATTTCAAATATTTCCTCTTTTCCTTTCTCAATAGTTTGTATAGTATTATTTATAATATCATTCATTTTTTTTATATTTAATGATGGTTTATACATTTAGCACATCCTCTATAAAATGATTCTACTATACACAAATTCTTCACAAATAAGGTTTTTCCTGCATATACATCATAATTTTCTGGAAAGCGTTAAAAAGTCATTCATATAAATGAATGACCTAATAAGTATTTATTGAGTTATGTTAAAGTCTAATAGTTTCCAACCTTCATTTGTTTTCTTTAATTCAACATTATAATCTGTTTCCTCATAATAATATGAGTTTTGGCCTTGCATTTTCCATAAAACTTTTATATTAGCTTTCATAGTACTTCTTCCATAAGATATATCTTCTACATTTAACAATGAAAAATTTAGAACCTTGTCCATATCAGTTGGAGCACTCTTCATTTCTTCAAAAGACTTAATATCATAAGATAAAAGAGGATCTTCTTCGATTTCCCTAAGCTTATCTTCAAAAGTTTTTATATCGTATATTCCATCATAAACATTATTCCATAAGGAAATTCTCGATAAAAACAATTCTTCTATTATAGTTTTTTCACTTTGTTCATTAACATTTAAGTCAGTAATTGTATTTGCATCAACATAATTGTCTTGTCCCTGAAAAAAGATTGTTAATAGCAATAAAAAAATCAATATAATTTTCTTCATTAGTAATCCCCCTATTAAAGTATTGAGTATATTATACATAGAGGGACCTGGGAAATTTGACTTAAGCTGTTGTCATTTTTAAGTTTTGTTTTACATATTATTTCATTTTTTTAGTTGTTTGTAATATAACTCTAATATTTTTCAATAATAAAAGATAAAATCATAAATAAAATGTATTATTTTGCACTATTATATTTGTTGAATCTTATCTTTTTCTTCATCTGTTAATATATATTCTAAATCTAGTAACAAAACAATTTTTTCTTCTAGTTTACCTACTCCTATAATATACTTTTTATCTACACCTGCTACTAAATCTGGTGCAGATTCAATATCCTCTTCCTTAATCCTGAGAACTTGAGATGCCTCATCAACTAGGAATCCTACCTGCTTATTTTTAATATTAATTACAATAATTCTAGTATCTGAATCCACTTCAGTATTTTCCAATTCAAATCTTTTTTTCAGATTAACTATAGGAGTAATATCTCCTCGAAGATTAATTATCCCATCAACAAATTTAGGGGTGTTAGGCACTTTCACACTTTCTTTAAACTCCGAAATCTCCCTAACATTCATTATATCTACACCATATTCTTCATTACCTAGTTTAAAAATAACATATTGCTTTTCCATAAATATAATCCTCCTTATACTTGGGGTTACTTAAAAGACAAAATATATAACCTATAAAATCTTTTCAATAATTTTTTATTCTTATACCCTATTTTTATAGAACTAACATTATTATTCTATAAATATGTCATTTTTCCTTTTATTTCGTCACAATTTTTACAAAAAAACACATTCAATTATATTTCGAAAATATAATTGAATGTGTTTTTTTATTAGTCTACAATTTCTATATTGTCTAGTTGTTTTCTAAAACCTTCTCTAAAGTTTTTTAGATATTCTTCTCTTAATTGTTTTTGTTCAATTAATTCTTCTTGTGAAAGTCCTTCATTTTTAGACTTTTTTGCTAGAAAGTTTATTCTATTCATCTTTTCTTTTGATATCACACTATCACCCCTACTATAATACTAAAATATTTATGAAAAATAATCAACTAAATCTATGTTTACTTTTCTTTCTACTACTTCTTTTCTGTGTATTATTTTTTTTATTAGAGAATTTTTTACTCTCTTCTCTACCTGACATGTCCTTAGGTGGTTTTATTAAACATTTAGGACCATATCCAATTAAATCTTTTCTTCCCGCCTTTATTAATGCTTTATACACTAAACCATAATTTTGAGGCTTTCTATATTGTAATAAAGCTCTTTGCATTGCCTTTTCTTCTCTATCTTTAGGAATATACACTTCTTTCATATTTCTGGGATCTACCCCTGTGTAAAACATACATGTTGAAAGAGTTCCAGGAGTAGGGTAAAAGTCTTGTACTTGTTCTGGTTGATATTTTATATCTCTTAGGTATTCTGCCATATCTATAGCCGCACCTAGATCAGAACCTGGATGTGAGGACATAATATAAGGTACTAAGTATTGCTCTTTACCTATTTCTTTATTTATTTTATAATATTTATCTACAAACTTTTCATATACTTCTCGTCCTGGTTTTCCCATTAAGTCCAAAACCTTAGGAGAAATATGCTCTGGAGCTACTTTAAGCTGTCCACTAACATGATGTTCACATAATTCTTTTAAAAAGTCATCTTTTTTATCAGCTATTATATAGTCATATCTCAAACCTGATCTTATAAACACTTTCTTTATTCCATCTATCTTTCTCATTTTTCTAAGCAAGGATAGATAGTCTTGATGGTCTACTTTTAAATTTTTACATGGTTTAGGATGTAGGCATTGTTTATTTTTACAAGTACCTTCTTTTATTTGTTTATCACAGGCAATATTTCTAAAGTTAGCAGTAGGTCCTCCTACATCATGAATATATCCTTTGAATTCTTTATCAGAAACTATTTTCTTGGCTTCATCTAAAATAGAATTATGACTTCTACTTTGAATAACTCTTCCTTGATGATAAGTGAGTGCACAAAATGAGCAACTGCCAAAACAGCCCCTAGAACTTATCACACTATACTTTACTTCTGTAATTGCTGGAACGCCATTATCTTTTTCGTATATAGGATGATAATCTCTAGCATAAGGAAGTTCATAGACTCTGTCAAGTTCAGCTTGAGCTAAAGGTAATGCAGGAGTATTTTGTACTATAAAAACATCCTTATGCTTTTGAACAAGTACTTTTCCCCTAGTACTATCCTGCTCTTCATACTGAATTTTAAAAGCCTTTGCATAAGAAGTTTTATCACTGCTTACTTCTTCAAAAGAAGGTATTTCATAATAGTCGTAAACATTTTCTAATGAGTCCACCTTATAACAAGTTCCATTGATATGTCTAATGTACTCTACACCTAATCCATCTTTAAGATTATCTGCTATTTCTACTATTTGCTTTTCACCCATACCATAAACTAACAAGTCTGCTTCGCTGTCAAAGAGAATAGATCTTCTGACCTTATCACTCCAATAATCATAGTGAGAAAATCTTCTTAAACTTGCTTCTATTCCCCCTATAATTATGGGTATTTTTTTATAAGCACGCTTTATAAGATTACAGTATACAATTGTTGCCCTATCAGGTCTTAGCCCCATTTTAGCACCTGGTGAGTACATATCTTTTTTTCTTATCTTTTTACTAACTGTATAATGATTTACCATAGAATCTATATTTCCTGCAGTTACTAAAAAACCTAATTTAGGCCTTCCTAGTTTTTTTATATCAGTTATATCTCTCCAGTCAGGTTGAGCAATAATACCCACTTTATATCCAGTAGCCTCTAATACCCTTCCAATTACAGCTGCTCCAAAGCTAGGATGGTCTACATAGGCATCTCCTGTGACCACGATAAAATCCAATTGATTCCAGTTTCTATTTAACATATCTTGTTTGCAAATTGGCAAAAAAGAATTCATTACTTATCTCCTTCTCTGACTACATTGTCATCATATTCAAAGTATATATTATATATAATGCCCAAGTCATAATTTATAAAAACTATTTCTATTCTAACAGATATTTATACAAAATCAATTATATAAAAGAAGTTCTTCTTAGAAAGCAAAATTAGGTGCGAATGAATTCGCACCTACGGTGAAATAAACTTAAACTATCTTAATGAAGTAAGTACCAATTCATTCGTACCACAGTAAATCTAAATTACCTTAATAAAGAAACCTCAGTGAGAGGTTTCTCTATTAATAGCATTATTTTAATTGATTATGAATATCTTCTACTGTCATGCCTTTTGCACTAATAACTCTGGTCTTAGAGCTTGTTGTTTGATCACCTAAGAAATTGCTATCTTGCCCTGAAACTACTACTGCATCAAACTTGTTTAAATTTGATTTACCTGTCTCGAGTTCATCCACACTATATCCTTGATTTTCAAGATATGATTTTACATTTTTTAAAGATTTCTCAACTGCTATTTTTCTCATTTTATATAACAAACCTCCTAATGTACTATGATTTTTCAATTTTATTATTAGTACACTAGAGACGAAATATACCAAACTTAAATTAAATTTTATATTATATTTGTATTCAATTTCGAGGTGCTATCTCTAATAATTAATTTATGAGGCAGAACAACAATATTTTCAGTGTGCTCATTATTTATTTTTTTAATAATCTTCTTTATTGCAACTGCACCAATATCGTAAATAGGTTGATGGATTGTTGTAAGGTTGGGCCTATATATAGAGGCAAGCTTTATATCATTATATCCAGCTACAGATACATCTTCTGGTACTTTATATCCATAGTCCAAAAGGCAATTAACTGCACCTATTGCCATTAAATCACTTGTAGCAAAAATAGCACTAGGTAATATTTTCTCCGCTATAAAGTTTTCCACAATTTTATAACAATCTTCAAGCTTATATTTTCCATATCTAATTAATTGACCATCTACCTTAATATTGTGATCTTCTAACGCTTGTCTGTATCCTCTACATTGATCAAAACCCAAAGCATCTTTATCTAAATTATTTCTAATTAAAGCTATTTTTCTATGACCTTGGTCTATTAAATATTTTGTCATTTCATATGTAGCATGATAATTATCAATAGAAACAGAAGATATTTCAAGGCTACTGGTATTTCTATTTATAAGTATCATAGGCATATCTAAGTGTGAAAGATATTCTACAAGCTGCTCCTGTAGCTTCCAGGTCATAAAAATAATTCCTTCCACCTGCTTTGCCTTGAGTAGATTAAGATATCTTATTTCCTGCTCTAATTCTCCATAGGAGTTACATAAAAGCATATCATATCCATACATTTTACCGATTTCTTCAATACCACTTAATATTTCTCCTATAAATAAATTCGATATATCAGGAACTACCACTCCTATAAGTTGGCTTTTTTTCATAACTAAGCTTCTTGCTACTGAATTTGGAGTATATCCAGTTTCTTTTATTACCTCTAATACTTTTTGTCTGATTTCATTGCTTACAGGTTTAGAATCATTTATAACTCTAGACACTGTTGAGATTGAAACTCCAGCTTTTTTTGCTACGTCTTTTATGTTTACATCCATGATCTTTCTCTCCCTTGTCTAGCAATTAGCATATTTAAATTAATTCTACATACTTAGCTATTATCCCTCTTTTATAACTTTCTTTTGCAGTAAAATTTTTAAAGGAATTACAGGAAAAATGTAGAAGTAGTTATTTGGAAAATATTATTGGAGGTTCTATATTATGTTATCTTTAGTCTCATTTATAAAGAAATATACATCCGATTCATTATCAGTATTAATTATTCCCCATACTGGTAAAGGTATTAAACAGATAAAATTCAAAAGATTTATATTTCATACATTTATTACTACTATATGCTCTATTTGTATTGTATTGGGTATATTGATATATACATTATACAACTTAAATGCAGAGCTTGATTCCAAGCTAAATGATATATCCCGATTACAAAGTATGAATGTACAAAAAACCCATGAAATCCATGACCTAAAAAGTAAAGCTCTGGTAGTAGATCAAAAGCTATCTATTCTCGACGATTTAGAAATTAAGGTTCGAGATCTAGTTGGATTAAAAACTCCTGTAAATACTGAAAACACAAGGCCTATTACTAGATCCTTAATAAGAGAGGATTATAAAAGTATCCTTAACACACCTTTAAGTGTATCCCAGGGAAATATTTCAGAAGAAGATGAAAATAATATTGAAGTTTTAGCTGCTCAAATGGATGATGAGATGGAAAATCTTAATGTTTTAATAGAAGAAGTTACAGGACAGTTAGAGTTTCTAAGTGCTAAGCCAACAAAACCTCCAGTTCAAGGAAGGATAACTTCAAAATTTGGATACAGAAAATCTCCATTTACAAGTAAAACTCAGTTTCATAAAGGAATTGATATTGCCAATAGCCTAGGTACAAAAATTCAAGCTGCTGGATCCGGTGTAGTAACTTTTTCTGGTTGGAATTCTGGCTATGGTAGAACTATAATTATCTCTCATGGCTATGGGTATAGAACTGTATATGCTCATAATAAAGAACTTCTAGTTGAGGTAGGCGATAAAGTCAACCAAGGTGATGCAATAGCAAAATTAGGGAGCTCAGGCAAAAGCACTGGACCTCATGTACATTTTGAAATCCATTATGAAGGCAAACAAATTGATCCATTGACAGTCTTAGAATACTAAATATTAATATAAGGAGGCGTATTTATGTTTAAAAAAGCTGAAACTATAAATACAGAAAAAATTAGTACTTTAATAGGTCAAGGTAGTAAATTTGAAGGAGTGTTAAATGCCACTGGAACTATACGAATAGATGGTGAGCTTAAAGGTGATATTTTTTTAAAGGGTGATTTGATAATAGGAGAAAATGGTAAAGTATTTGGCAACATTACTGCTAATAGTATTTTAAACTCCGGTATGATTCAAGGAAATGTAACTGCTGCAAATCAACTTAAAATTTCTTCAAATGGTAAAGTTATTGGTGATATACAAGTGGCTAGTCTTATAGTAGAAGAAAAATCTCTTTTCGATGGAAATTGTAAAATGAAAAAGGAAACAGAAGTACATAAAGAAAAGAAAACAGCTTAAACTAAAAAAAGGAATCCTTGAGGGTTCCTTTTTAAGTTTATCAAAGACACCTTGGGTAACCAAGCAGTCAGCAAGATAAATTGTTGCATAATATAGGGATAATGCGTCGTAAACGTCGCAGGTTGAGGTTGAGGTTTAGGTTAAAATTCAGAGCAAGATCCTTCGTGTTCACTCAGGATGACATTTTCGGGGACTTTTCTTCTCGCCCTGTCATCCTGAGTGTATACGAAGGATCTGTATCTTAGGGTTTAGGGTTTGTTTTTAGGGTCAAGTGAAAGATCCTTCGCATACGCTCAGGATGACATTTTTGGGGGCTTTTCTTCTCTCTCTATCATCCTGAGTGTATACGAAGGATCTGTATCTTAGGGTTTAGGGTTTGTTTTTAGGGTCAAGTGAAAGATCCTTCGCATACGCTCAGGATGATATTTTCGGGGACTTTTCTTCTCGCCCTGTCATCCTGAGTGTATACGAAGGATCTGTGTTTTCATGTTTTAACCTTATCCTCAACCTCAACCTATGCGTCGGTACGTCGCATTATCCCTACTATGTGTCACATCGGTCTTTGTTTTTCAACATACAACATTATGGTATATATATTTCCACAGCCTCTGGTAAAGTTTCTATAGTTACTGGTAAAATTGAACCCTGTTCGCCGTCAATATCTAAATCTACTATTTCATTATTAACAGCTTTTATAGTGATTTTTGATGTTTGCATATATTGAACCTTAGGATGGAAAATATGCTCTCCCTTTACAGTTCTTAATAACATATAAAAAACTTCAGCAATATCTGATTTTTTTATTATACATACATCAAGTTTTCCATCATTAATTAAAGCCTTAGGTGCTATTCTACGGAATCCTCCAACTGTAGGAGTATTGGTTATAAGAAACATAAAAATATCTTCTCTACCAGAAAATTCTTCACATTCAACATCAACTGTGATACTTTTAAACAATTGCTTTGGTATCTCTCTAACACCTTCAACATAATAAGCAAGCTTTCCTAGAACTGTTTTTGATTCAACAGATGCCTTGTATCCAACATTAGTTAGAAGTCCTCCCGCTGCTACATTAATAAAATACTGATCATTAGCCTTGCCTACATCAACCTTCATCTTTTTGTTGTTTTTTAGAATTGCACTAAAAATATCATATTTATGGGATATTTGCATCCAATTAGCAAAATCGTTAACTGTTCCTGCGGGCAATAATGCTATGGGAGTATTATTTCCACCCTCAATTACACCAGCTACAACTTCATTTAATGTTCCATCACCACCAACAGCTATTATCGCATCATATTCTCCCTGACTTATATTCATGGCTTCCAATTTTGCATCTAATTTTTTTTCAGTAAAGCTTATATCCACATGATTTACTATTTTATCTATAATTAGATTACCAATTATTTTATCTAAACTTTTTTGTACCATTTGTTTCCCAGAAGTGGGATTTACAATAAACTTGACTTTCAAGTCTCTTTCGCCTCCTATGTAAGTGAACTCGTTTTGCTAAAGCAAAACATCGAAGCTTCAGGTGGAAACTCTACTCCACCTGAAGTAAAAAAATTCATTCTCCCATTTATAGAAGTGGGAGTCTTAAAAATTGATCAATCTAAAGTAATGGAGTAAAGTTATTATTGTTTTTGAATTTTTCTTTAGCTTTAAAGCTTTCTATTGTCTCTGATAAAAGCTTTACTCCTTTTTCAATATTTTCAGGATACACTGCAGCTATACTCATTCTAAAACAACTACTATTTGTATTTGTTGCATAAAAAATTGAACCTGGCAGTACTAGAACTTTATTTTTTTCAGCTTCCGTATATAAATCATTTGCTGAGAGCCCATTAGGTAACATTAACCAAAAGTTCAGTCCCCCTTTTGGCAAAACATAAGTTACACCTAACGGCTTCAAATATTTTTCTAAGCAAACCTTCATAACATCAAAACGCTCTTTAAAAATCCCCTCCATATATTGTATATGCTTTCTCCATATACCATTTCTAAGATATAAATCGAAAACCCTTTGATTCAAACCTGATGTAGATATATCTGATGTATGTTTAGCAGCTAAAATTTCATTTGATATTTTTTGAGGAATTACTAAAAATCCAAGTCTTAGCCCAGGCATAAATATTTTAGAAAAACTCTTTATATATATAACTGTATCATCTTTATCTAAACTCTTTAATGTTTTATTATCTTCATTATCAAAGCTTAAATCACTTAAATAATCATCTTCAACTATTAATACATTATGCTCTTTAGCCAATTCAATAATTTTTCTCTTATTGTCTATATTATAAGTATATCCTGTAGGATTTTGATAATTGGGCATTAAGTATACTAGTTTAGGTTTATATTTACCAATATATTCTTCAAGTTTATTGGTATCTATACCCCCTTGATATATTGGAATTGTTACAATATTAGCTCCTCTATTTTTAAAGCTGGCTATTGCTCCTGTATATGTGGGACTTTCCAATATTACAGTATCCTTGTAGTTAACAAAAGCTTTTGAAATTACATCAATACCTTGTTGAGCACCTGAAATAATTTGAATATTTTCTGGATTAGTATCTATACTATAATATTTTAAATACTCAACTAATGAGTATCTAAGAGGATAGTATCCTTGACTTTCTTGATACCCAAAGGCATCCCCTTTATCCCTATCTAAAACTTCATTTAAAAGTGCTTTAAAATCTTCTACAGGAAAAAGGTCTGACGTAGGAGTTGCACTAGAAAAACTAATAACATTATCCTTAATTTTAAGCTGGCCCCTGTCCATCATTTTAAAGTCTTCATCTATAGGGTATTTTTCTAAAACTTTATCTAAAATACCCTCTTTTTCCATAGGAGTTACAAAAGTACCACTCCCAATTTTTTTGAATACATACCCTTCTCTTTCTAATAGTCCATAGCCATTAACAACCGTAGAAGTATTTATACCTAATAATTTTGATAATTGCCTTATAGGAGGAAGCTTTTCATTAGCTTTAATTTTTTCCTGTACGATTAGCTTTTTTATAGCATCAAATAGTTGAATATATAAGTGCGTAGTACTATTTTTATCTAACTTTATTGTTTTAAATATATTCATTTCAAACCTCCGCTTATATAATATAGCTACTACAATTATAGACTATGATTTCATTGTACTATACAAATTAAGAAAAACAAAACATTCTTGTCAATATTTATAGACATTAATAAAGTGCGGTTTAAACCGCACCTTATTAATGTTTATCATATTTATCCATAACCTGTTGTAATTTCTGAGCTTGCATACCTGATTCTTCTGCAAATTCTGCAAACATACTTGCTAATTTCTTATCTTTCACTTGTTTTGAAAACATTTCATAATCACGAACATTTTCTTGAGCATCTAATAGCTTTTTCATAATTGTATCTCTAGTATTCATTTCCATAAAAGCACCTCCTATAGCATTAGTTTAAATACTGAACACTATTTATTATGTGCATTTTTATGAAAAATATATTAAATAGTATCTTTTCTTTATATTACATATTCATAATATTTCTAAAAACATGAGCATTATTTCTACTCACAGGAATCCTTTCTTTATTATATCCATTAAGAATCACTTCATAAGTCCCATTAAAACCATGATCTATCTCGCTAATTTCATCTATATTAATAAGATAACTTCTATGGCATCTAAAAAAATTATTTCCTTTTAATTTATCTTCTAGCTCTCCCAAATTCATACTTGTTAAATACTCACCTTTTTTGGATTTTATCATTATGTTCCTTCCTTCCACACAGGCAAATATTATTTCCTCAGGATCAAGTGGAATATGCTTTCCATTGTTATATACACATATCTTTTGTACATTTTGGGGCTGTGAAATATGCTTTAAAAGCTGTGCTATATTCACTTCATTTTCTATATTTTTTCCTTGTATAAGAGATGATAATCTTTCAATTGTCTTTTTTAAACGCGCTGTAGAAACTGGCTTTAATAAATAGTCTACTGCATTTATTTCAAATGCCTCTATAGCATACTCGTCATAAGCAGTTATAAAAACTATAAAGGGTTGTTTACTTAAGTTTAGTAGCTTTTGAGCAAGTTCAAAACCACTCATCCCTCTCATTTTTATATCCAAAAAAATTATATCCGGATTTAATTTCTTTATTAAAGCTAGTGCTGACTCTCCATCACCAGCCTCTCCTACTGTTGTTACATTCTTAAGATTATCCAAAAGATACTTTAACTCTTCTCTAGCAGGTATCTCATCATCCACTATAATACATCGCATGACATCTCTACCTCCTTTTGTATTTTAGGAATATTAACTGTTACAATTGTCCCTTTACCTTTTTCACTTTTAATATCCAAGCCATAATCCCTTCCGTATTTACAAATAAGTCTTTTATTAACATTAGCTAAGCCTATTCGATTAGAATTATTTAAATCATCCATTAATCTATTTAATAAATCTGACTCTATTCCTACACCATTATCTTCAACTGTTAGACTTATATAATTATCAAATTCAACTGCATTAATCCAAATAGATCCACCATTTTCTTTGTTAAAAATTCCATGTTTAACAGCATTTTCCACTATTGGTTGAAGAATTAATGGAGGTATTTTAATATTTATATTCGGGTCAATATAATAAATAATTTTTAACTTATCACCAAATCTTGCTCTTTCAATAGCTAGATAAGATTCAATATTTTCAATCTCTTGTTTTAACTCCACATCTTCGCTATTAAATTGAAGACTTTGTCTAAAGTAGTCTGCTAAATGTATAATAAGCTCTCTAGCACTATCTGGTTTTGTCCTCACAAAAGATACTATTGTGTTAAGAGCATTAAAGAGAAAGTGAGGATTTATCTGAGCTTGTAGCATCTTTAGTTCTGTTTTAGCTAAAAGCTGTTTTTGATATTCTATTTTACTTAACTCTAGTTGAGTGGAAAACAGTTGAGCTAATCCTAAAGCTAATTCAATATGAGTACTGTTTATCCCTTGCCTATGACTTTTAAATAATGTTAATGTTCCTACTACACTTTCCCCTTCAAATAATGGTACTGTTAAAGCAGAGTTTAAGTGACAATCTTTATCCATACATCCAACTTCAGTCTTAGTATTAGCTATTTTATATTCACCTTTGCTTATTACTTCTTTTGTTATTATATTTTCTATTTTCATACCCAATAAGTGGTGGTTTCTCCCTGTACCAACATGGGCTAATACATTTTCTGTATCTGTTATGGCAACAGCGTCTAAATCAGTCATTTCATAAATAATTTCAGCCGTTTTTGTAACTGAACTAGTATTTAGACCTCTTCTAAGGTAAGGTAGCGTCTTATTTGCAATATTTAACGCTAATTGAGATTGTGCAGCACCTATTCTTTCCTGTTCAATAAAAATATTTTGAGTTAAAGCAATAAAAATGGCTATAACTATTGAATTCACCACTACCATAGGTAACCAAATAATACTAACTAATTCTAATGCTGCACTATATGGCTTTGCAATGGATAAAATTATTACCATTTGGACTACTTCTGCTAAAGCCCCTAAAATTAGAGCTCCTAACCAGTTTATTTTAGAGTTCTTAAATAATTTACTCCCATATCCACCAATTAAACCTTCTACTAAAGTAGATATACCACATGCCAAAGCTGTAAAGCCACCTATATCCATTAAGAACCTGTGACCTCCAGCTATAATACCACTTAGAAATCCTACTACTGGTCCTCCTAGCCAACCACCTACAAAGACTCCTATTACTCGTGAATTTGCAATAGCACCATTTACTGGTATCCCATAGTATGTTCCAACAATACCTATAAGTCCAAATATTACTGCCATAGAAATTTTTTCTTGCAATGAAATCTTATTTTTCAATACAAGCTTCCTATATAGTGGTATTTTAGTTAATAAAAAAGCCAATATTATAATAACGCCAGAGCGATTTAATAAACTACTAAATAAACTTTCAAGCACACTCTCACCTCCTATACAGTTCTATACTAATTATACTAAAGATAAAAGAATATACCAATAATTTGAATAAGTTTTTCGTGAAGTATACATTTTCAATTAAAAAAAGCAGATAATAATTAATCTGCTTGAGATTGTTGAAAAAATCTCTGTTTTTGTCATTCTGAATGCAACGTAGTGAAATGAAGAATCTTGAACACCTTTCAAATACTTAGATTCTTCGTTACACTCAGAATGACATTCTCGAGGGTTTGTTACATTAATTGATTTTTTCGATATCTTGAAGTAGCTAACTATTCATTTATTTTACTATAAAGTAAATTTTAGCCTTATCTATTTTTTCTAGTTTTTAGCTCTTTAATTATATCATCTATAGTAATTTTTTTCTCAACCATTAGTACTAACAGGTGATAAATAAAGTCAGATATTTCATAAACTAACTCTTCTTTACTTTCATTTTTAGCAGCTATAATTATCTCGCTGGATTCTTCTCCTATTTTTTTCAAAATCTTATCTAAGCCTTTTTCAAATAAATAATTAGTATAAGAACCCTCTTTAGGATTTTCTTTTCTCATTATAATAGTTGTGTAAAGCTCTTGTAAAACATCTTCACTTTCATTTTGACTATCGTTTTCTAATATAGGAGTATAAAAACAACTTTTCTCACCTGTATGACATGCGTTTCCCAATGGATTTACTTCTATAAGTAGGGTATCTGAATCACAATCTATTCTTATATCTTCTACAATCTGATAATTTCCTGAGGTTTCTCCTTTATTCCATAGCTTTTCCCTACTTCTACTATAAAACCAAGTTTTTTTTGTTTCTATTGTTTTCATCAAAGACTCTTCATTCATATAAGCCATCATTAAAACTTGTCTAGTCTTTTTATCTTGAACTATTGCTGGAATTAATCCTTGCTCATTATATTTAATATTGTCTAAAATTCTTTCCATTATGGCAACCTCCTTACGGTTATATCATTCTGGTACAAATATTCTTTTAATTCTTTTATACTTATTTGCCCATAATGAAATACTGATGCTGCTAAGGCTGCATCTGCCTTACCTTCACTTAGCACATCAAAGAAGTCTTTAAAACTCCCTGCTCCTCCTGAAGCTATAACAGGAAGCTTAGTTGCTTGAGATATTTGTCTATTTAATTCTATATCAAAACCACCCTTTACACCATCCATATCAATACTGTTAAGAACAAGCTCTCCTGCTCCTAGCTTTTCTCCTTCTATTGCCCAGGCAATAGCCTCTTTGCCAGTATTTACTCTACCTCCATTAATATATACATTCCATTTCTCTTCTTCCCTTTTAGCATCTATGGATAATACCACACATTGATTACCAAATTTTAATGCTGCCTCAGTAATTAAATTAGGATTTTTAACAGCTGACGAATTAACTGAAACCTTATCTGCACCAGCTCTAAGCACTTCATAAAAATCATTTACAGTAGTTATTCCTCCACCTACTGTAAAAGGGATATTGATTTCTTCTGCAATTTTTTCTATAGTATTTAAAAATATTCCTCTATTTTCATAAGATGCTGTGATATCGTAAAAGACTAACTCATCTGCTCCTTCTTCAACATAATACTTAGCTAGCTTTACCGGATCATCTACATCTATTATATTTTGAAATTTTTTTCCTTTAACTACTCTTCCTTTGTCTACATCAAGACAAGGAACAATCCTTTTAGTAAGCATTTTATTCCCCCCTAAATATCTTCTAGTTTAATATCCCCTGTGTATAATGCTTTACCTATAATTGCTCCGTACATACCTAAGCTTTCTAAGGTTTTAAGCTGCTCAACATTACTAATTCCCCCAGAAGCTATTATATTATGATTAAAAACCTTTTTTACTTCTTCTAATTGATAAAAATTAGGTCCGGACAACATTCCATCCTTTTCTATATCTGTATATACCAAGTTTTTTAGTCCTAAATCTTGAAACTCTTTAATAATATCAATAGCCTTTACGTCACTTATAGTAGTCCATCCGTCAACTGCTACATACCCTTTTAAAGCATCTATAGAAACTGCTATTTTATCTTTATAAATTTTTAGGGCTTCTTTTACAAAATCTTTTTTAGCAAGTGCAGAAGTACCTATAATAACTCTACTTACCCCAAGCTCTATAACCTTGGAAATATCTTCTATATTTCTAATTCCTCCACCTAGCTGGATTGGAATATTTACAGTTTTGAGTATATTTTCTATAGCTGTATTATTTTCTCTAATACCATTTAATGCTCCATCTAAATCAACTATATGAAGATATTTTGCTCCTTGATTTTGCCATTTAGAAGCCATAGATCCTGGATCATTTCCAAATACTTGTTCTTTGTCAAACTTTCCTTGCTGTAATCTTACACATTTTCCACCTCTTATATCTATAGCAGGAAATATTATCATTTTATCAGCTCCCCAAAGTTAGAAAGTAATTTTATCCCTGTATTGCTGCTTTTTTCTGGATGAAATTGCATTCCAATAATATTATCTTTTTTCACTACAGCAGGTACGTTTACACCATAATCAGTCGAAAAAACAACTTGTTTTGGATTTTGAGTTTTTAAATAATAGGAATGCACAAAGTATACAAAATCATCAATTGTAATACCTTTAGCTATACTACTATCTGCACCCTGTCCTGGAATAAGATTATTCCAGCCCATATGAGGAACCTTTATATCACTATCAAATTTCACTATTTCCCCTTCCAAAAGACCTAAACCGATTGTCTCTCCATCCTCGTAGCTTTTTTCAAATAACAATTGCATACCTAAGCATATTCCCAGTATAGGTTTACCCTTATTTGCATTTTCTTTTATTGTGTCTACAAGGTTTAATTTTTTCAAATTATCCATTGCTCCTTTAAAAGCTCCTACACCTGGAAGAATAATTGCATTACTACTATTGATTTCATCTATATTATTGCTAACTTTAACAGAATAGCCTAATCGCATTAAAGCATTATATAAACTTCTAATATTACCTACTCCATAATCAATAATTACCATTTTTGTTTACCCCCTCCTGCAAATATCTATAAATATACTATAGCAATCCCTTTGTGGAAACAACTCCTGTTATTCGCTCTTGAATTGTTGTAGCTTCATCTAAAGCTCTTCCTAATCCTTTAAAAATAGATTCTGCTATATGATGATTGTTCTTTCCATATTCTAATTTTACGTGTAGCGTTATTTCTGAATTAATAACAAATGCCCTAAAGAATTCTTCCACTAAAGAATAATCAAAACCTCCAAAGGATGGAACAAATGAAACATCAAAATTTAAGAAGGCTCTTCCGCTAATGTCCATTGTTACTAGAGACAGTGCTTCGTCCATGGGAGTAAATACAGAACCATATCTTTTTATGCCCTTTTTATCACCTATAGCTTCTTTAACTGCTTTTCCAAAAACTATACCTATATCTTCCACAGTATGATGTTCATCTACATGCAAATCACCAATGCATTTTAATTCAATATCCATAAACCCATGTTTACCCAAAGCTTGTATCATATGATCTAAAAAGCCTATACCTGTACTAGATAATGCATTTCCACTTCCATCTATATTTACAAATATTGAAATATCAGTTTCTTTTGTTTTTCTTTTTATTTCAGAAGTTCTCATATTAATCAACCACTTTCCTTAACAGTTCAAGTATTTTTTGGTTTTCGGTATCTGTGCCTATTGAAATTCTTATACAGTTTTCTAAAAAAGGTGTGTTTTGAAAATCCCTTAAGGATATTCCCATACTTTTAGATCTCTCTAGTATTTCATCACTCTTATTTGATTTAAATAAAATATAATTTCCCTTAGAGTTATATACTTGTAAGCCATTGATTTTTTCTAACTTTTCTTCCAAATAACTACGTTGTTCTTTGATTTTATCAATATTAGATTTAACAGCCTGAGAGTTTTTCAAATAAAGCTTTCCTAGTATTTGAGAAAAAACATTTAAGTTATAAGGTGACTTTACCATATATAGCTCTTTCATTGTTTTTTCACTGGAAATTGCATAACCTATTCTAGCTCCTGCTAATGCCATAGCTTTAGACATGGTTCTTAGTACAATTAATTTTTCATAAGTATTAATTAAATCTATAACTGTCTCATCTAAAAATTCATAATAAGCTTCATCTACTACTACATAAGCATTTGTATTTTCTATTATTTCAATTATATCTTTTCTTGGAAATGCAAAGCCTGTTGGATTGTTTGGATTACACAGAAATATTATATTTGCGTTTGATCTATTAGCCTCTTGAATAATTTTTTTAGAATCTACAGTAAAATCACTTTCAGGTGGGACTTCTACTGTAGTACCTCCTGCTATTTCAGTAAAGACTTTATACATTGTAAAAGTAGGAATATGAATAACCACATTGCCATCTTTACCTAAATACCTATTAATAATAATTTGTATTAGCTCATCAGAACCATTTCCGCACATAATATTTTGTGGTTTTAAATCTAGTTTTTCAGATAGTAGCATTCTTAGCTCATCACTGTCTGTACAAGGATATCTATTTACAGATAATGTTTTAAGTTCTGTGGTAAACTCATCTAAAAAATCTTCAAGTATATTATATGGATTCTCGTTAGCATCTAACTTAATTGACATATTATTTTTAGGTGTAATATATTTTTCCATAGTTTTATTTTTATTCATATTTAAAACCTCACTCTTATTGATTTAAAATGACTCAGAATATTTGAAAATCAACTATTGTAACAAATTCAAATATAAAGCAAATTCTCGAAAATGTCATTCCCAGTGTAGGGAGACTACTGAAAAAGTCCTTCATTTTGTCATTCTGAATGCAACGAAGTGGAATGAAGAATCTTGAAAGCTATGCAAATACATAGATTCTTCGTTTCACTCAGAATGACATTATCAAAGGTTTATTTTATTTTTTGACTTTTTCACTGATTTTTGATATCCTTTATCCTTTTATATAATTCCTTGTATGCCTTTAATAATTTTATCTATTTGCTTAGCTTTTGTTTTTAAGCTGGCCCTATTAATTATTAATCTACTACTAATTTGACATATTTCATCTGTTACAACTAATCCATTTTCTTTTAAAGTAGTTCCTGTTTCAACTATATCAACTATTACATCTGATAATCCAATAATAGGTGCTAGCTCTACAGAGCCATTTAATTTAATAGTTTCTATAGGAATTCCCTGTTGATGAAAGTATTTTTTTGCTACATTTGGATATTTAGTAGCCACCCTTAGCTTTTTATTTATATCCAGTTCATTATTCTTAAGAGAAGCCACTACAAATCTACATTTTCCAAAACCTAAGTCCATTAGCTCAAAAACACTAGCCCCTGATTCTAAGAGTACATCCTTTCCCGCAATCCCAATATCAGCAGCTCCTTGTTCCACATAAATTGGAACATCTGTAGCCTTTACTGCCACTACCCTAAGCTTCTCAGTGGTATTTTCAAATATAAGCTTTCTACTTTCTTTAGTATAATCCTCAAACTTTATATCTAGCTTTTCAAATAAGTTTAATGCTTTATTAGTTAACCTTCCCTTGGGAAGAGCAATATTTATATAATCCACATTTAGTCCCCCTAATGAATTGATACCATATAATCATTTTTATCTATTCTTTTTATAATTTGAGAAATAGTATTTGTATATAATTGATTTCCTTTAATATCAATAACCTTTACAAGTTCCCCAGCAACACATAGAATTTGTTTAATATTTCTAAAGGTAGCATTCTGAATATGATTCTTTAAATTTTCTTGATTTTTGTCAGACTCTACGATAAAACCCTTTTCTCTTAGAATTGCAGCTAGTTCAATTCCATTTTTTCTGGAATTTTCATCATATATAACTAAATAATCTGTATGACACATAAAATCCTCTTTTAATTTAAGCATTCTAATCGCCTCCATAAGTTCATCAATATTCAAACCAAAACCTGTAGCTGGAAGGTTATGACCATAATTTTTAGATAAATCGTCATATCTACCTCCACTTAATACACCCTTGCCATAGTTATTTATATATCCTTTAAATATAAGACCCGTGTAATAGTTAATATTATTTATCATACCTAAATCAACAGATAGATACTTCTGATACCCATAATCACACAAAATATTATATACTTCTTGTAAATTTTCTATAGAGTCTCTCATTTTTTCATTAGAAATTAGTTTTTCTGCCCTAGAGATAACCTCTTCTACAGAACCATATAAATATGGTAGCTCCAATATTTTATCTTTATATGTTTTTGGAATTTCTAAATTAGTTAAAAAGATTTCTAAATCACCATAATTTTTATCTTCTATATAGCTATTAATTTGAGCTTTATCTTCTGAACATATTTCTATATCTATTAGGCCTTTAAAAAATCCTGCATGCCCTATATCAATCTTAAAATCTTTTAAACCACACTGAAGTAGTGACTTTATAGCTAGAGCTATAACCTCAGCATCTGACTCTGGTTTATTATCACCTAGATACTCTATCCCCGCCTGAGTAAATTCTCTTTTATTACCACATTGTTCATCATTAATTCTAAATACATTTGATGCATATGAAAATTTCAAATATCCAGTTGCTTCTTTAAAGTTTGTAGCTACCATTCTAGCAATAGGTGTAGTTACATCTGGCCTTAAAACCAATATCTTACCATCTCCATCAATTAGTTTAAACATTTTATCTCTATGAATAGTCCCATTAACTTGTGAAAACAGATCATAATACTCTAAAGTAGGTGTGAGAATTTGTCTATATCCGTGACTTTTACAAAGCTCCTTAAAATCTGTTATTATATTTTCCTTAATTTCAAACTGGCTACTATGAGTATCCTCCATTCCATGAGGCATAAATTGTTTTATTTGCATTAAATCACCTTCTTGAACAATATTTTTTCACTTCATTGCTTTATCACGATAAAGCATACTCATATTTTATAGTCTTTATATAATAAAGTCAATACAAATTGCAAAAAAAATAATCTTTAATTGAATAAAGATTATTTTTTGAGAATATACAGTTTTTTATTGTTACACATAATAGGGAAAGTGCGACGTAAACGTCGCAGGTTAAGGATAAGGTTAAGATCAAGTGCAAGATCCTTCGCATTCGCTCAGGATGACATTTTGGGGGGTTTTTCTTCTCACCCTGTCATCCTGAGTGTATACGAAGGATCTGTGTCCTAGGGCTTAGGGTTTGTTTTTAGGGCCAGGCAAGATCCTTCGCATTCGCTCAGGATGACATTTTTGGGGGCTTTTCTTCTCGCCCTGTCATCCTGAGTATATACGAAGGATCTATCTTTTAAGGTTTTAATGTTTTAACCTTATCCTTAACCTCAACCTATGCGACGGTACGTCGCATAATCCCTATATTATGACATGCTGAAATTTTAATATTAGAAATACATTTTATTTATAGCTGTCCTTTTGTCATGATTACATTGATTGCAATAAAATAAATGTACACATTCCTCTTTGCCAACATTATCAATTTTTTGAGTAATTTCCATTGGTAAATATGTACTATAATCATCATAAAAGTCTGTAATTGCACCTTTATTCTCCATTTGACCTCCACAGTAAGGGCATTTCAATATATATGTAGCTAGACCATTACAAATTGGGCAAACATATTCCATAGTTCTTCCTCCTGGTATCTATTATATACAGTTATTTTACTTCTAAATACCGTAAATAATACACAAGGTGAAAAAAGTCAGCATCCTACGTATTTAAAAATACGTAAGGATACTGACTTTTTGAAACAATGAAAAAGAAGATTAGCTTTCAACAGTCTGATGTCTAAAGGTAACCCTTAGCCAACAATTTCACTTGTTTTTCTACAAAGCCTATTAATAGTTTCTAATATTTCATCTGGTTTCATGTTTGAGGCGTTTAACGTTAGTACATATTTAGACTCTCCATATTGTCTCATTTGATATGTTGATATTGTCTCCCAATCCTCATCAACTCCTGAAAAAATCATAGCAGCTACATCACTATCAACTTTGTAGGATGGAATTACTTCATATCCATTTTCTTCTAAAAGATCTCGTATTCCAGTAAGCCTTTCTTCAACTGAAATTTTTATTTTGCTAGCAACCTCTTTTTCAAAAGACTTACTTTGAGCCATTCTATCTACCGTTTCTATAACTTCATTAACGGAAAGCTTAGAAGCATTCATGGTAAGAATACAGCTATTATCCTCAAAGGTCATCCATTCGATAGATCTAAGCTCTTCCCAATCTTCATCTACATTAGATAATACAAAAATAGATGTGTCTTTATTAACCTCATGAGTAGTTATAACATTATGCCCTTTACTTCTTAATGCTTCTATAATTTCTAATAAATCCTCTTGAACTGATATAGTAAGCTTTGAATACATTAGCACCTACTCCTTTTAAATGAATTTTTGAAATCTTCCCTATTTTCTATTATTATTATATTCTACATATACCCTAAAAATCCTCTTTAAATTAATATTTTAAAACTTATCTTTTTATCTTGTCACTGCTAAAAGTAATATAACAAAATATATAAGAATAAATTATATTAATATATTTAGAATTTGAAAAGGGGCTTGAAATGAAAAAGAATACTTTTATATATGGAACATTTATCCTTATTCTAGTTAATTTTATAGTTAGATTATTGGGGTTTATTTACAAAATCATTTTATCAAGAATGTTAGGTCCAGAGACAATTGGACTTTTTCATTTGGTTCATCCTATTTTAATGATTTTTATAACCTTTACAACAGCTGGTATACCAGTGGCTGTATCCAAACTAGTGGCATATAATTTATCCTTAAATAATAAAAGGGCATGTAATAAAGTATTAGGAATCTCTCTAATCATTGGTATATTAATAAGCAGTACACTATCTATTATATTACTTATTAATGCAAAATTTATTGCAGAGGAAATAATAGGAAATAGCGATGTTTATTATAGTATTTTGGCATTAACCCCAGCTATAGTTATCATCACCCTCTCTTCTATTCTTAGAGGTTATTATTATGGAATTAAACGTATGTCTACACCAGGTGTGGCACAAATAATAGAACAAGTTGTTAGGGTTGTTTTCGTCTTAGGAACACTAAGTTTGCTTCTTCCACTTGAAACAAAATATGGGGCAACTATAGCTGTTATTGGTATATCTCTAGGAGAGTTATTTGGATTAATATGGTTAGCTGGAGGATTTAAGTTTGCAGAGGCAATTCATTTGCATAAAAGCTATACTGCTCTTAAAGAAGGGAGCAGATCCATAATTGGCAAGATTTTTTTTATATCCATCCCTATTACAATTACCAGATTAGTAGGAGTAATTATGCAGTCTATAAATGCAGTATTGGTTCCTCAAAGATTAATACTAGCAGGATATACTGCCCAGGAGGCCTTAGGCACTTTTGGAAAATTGACAGGAATGGCTTTACCAATATTATTTCTTCCCTTTATAGTTACTTCAGCCTTGGTAGTAAATATTATACCTACAGTTTCCGAGGAAATGGCATTAAATAATATGAAAGATATAGGCTATAAAGCAGGTATTGCCATTAGAATGACCACATTGGTGGCAGTACCTTCTATGTTTGTATTTTTATTTTTTGCAGAGCCTATATGCCAGTTTATGTATGCACAAAATGACGTAGGTTTATATCTTTCTTATATGGCTTACTCCATAGTTTTTTTAAGTCTACATCATACAGCATCAGGTATTTTACACGGAATGGGCAAACAAATAGTTACCACTGTAAATTATTTTATAGGTATGAGCCTACAGTTATTATGTACCTATTACTTAGTACCTCACCCTTTATTTGGGGTAAATGGTTTTATTATAGGTTTTGTCCTTTCTACAATGGTTATTTGTGTGTTAAACCTTATAGCATTAAATCATAATGTCAAAGTAAAAATTAGTTTTGTTAATGACATTTTAAAACCTATAGTAGCTTCAGTAATAATGATCCAACTTAGCATTATTACTTATACAATCTTAATAGGCATCAGTTTTAATACTACATTAGCATTATTAATTAGTTTGTGTGTAGGAGCTTTGTCATATATAGGAATAGTTATTTTATCTGGATGTATCAGTATAAAAACACTTATATTTATCTTCAAAAAATAGAAAAATTACTCTTAAGTCTAATACTTAAGAGTAATTCTTTTCCCAGAATGCCGTTCGCCCTCAAATTCACACCCGCCCACTCAACTAGGTGGGTGCCCTGTCTTATATTTTTGAAGTCCACTCAATGGAGGCATTTCATACTTATAAGAACGAGAGCTCCCGGATGTAATCTGTAGGTTGAATTTTCAGGCTCTTACGCACATCCCAGGTTAAATCTAAATTCATTATACAACAAGTTTCTTAAAAAGAAAAGACTTGTAATAGCCCTTTTAAGGCTGTTTTCCTTGATTACTTAACTTTTTAGTATTAATAAACCTGATTTCTTACATATAGTGTCTTGACCTAATGTGTGAATTTAGGCTTTTGGAAATTTCATTTAAGGCGAACAAAGTTCGCCCCTACTACTATTTCTAAACACACTTCTTAAGACTAATTAAATTGTCTATATCTTCTTCATTTAAAGTTTCTTTTTCTAATAAAGAATCTGTAATTTTAGTTAATGTATCTATATTATCATTTATTAATCTCTTTGTTTCTTCATAGTACAATTCTATAAGCCTTCTACATTCTGCCATAGTTTCCACATCAATATTATTTCCTTGTAAAATCCTATAATTTAACATTCCCAGCTTTTGATTCATACCAAATTGCTTTACCATAGAGATTAAAGTTTCTGTTGCTTTTTCAATATCATTTGATGCTCCAGTTGTAATATTATCTTCCCCAAATATAATTTCTTCAGCTGCTCGACCTGCTAGAGCAATTTTGATATTATGCACCATATCTAACTTACTCCTATAGAGTCTATCTGGTGGTATATTCATACTAAAACCACCAGCACCCTTAGTGCTTGGTATAATAGTAACCTTTGTGACCTTTCTTTCTGGTGCAATTAGCTTTGTTATTAAAGCATGTCCTGCTTCATGATAAGCTGTAATTTCCCTATCTACCTTTGAAATACCACTTCTATCTTTTTTTTCTTCCCCTGCTATAACTGTATAATATGCTTTATCAACATGTCCTAAATTAATATCTTCAGAATCTTCTTTTGCTGCAAGTATGGCTGCTTCATTTAATAATCCTTCTAACTGAGCACCACTAAAGTAAACTGTCTGATTAGCAAGCTTACTTAAGCTTACACTTGCAGATAACGGTTTCCTTCTACTATGAAGCTTTAGTATTTGTTCTCTTGCATTAACATCAGGTAAACTTACTTCAATATGTCTGTCAAATCTACCAGGTCTTAGTAGTGCATCATCAAGAGTATCTAACCTGTTTGTGGCAGCCATAACTATAATTCCTTCATTTTCATTAAATCCTGACATTTCTGTTAACAAGGCATTTAAAGTTCTGTCTGTTTCGTCATTGCCCCCTATTCCATCTCTTTTCTTACCAAGGGCATCAATCTCGTCAATAAAAATTACACAGTTTCCTTTTTCACGAGCTTTTTTAAATAAACTCCTAATTCGTCCTGCCCCTAAACCAGCATAAATTTGCACAAAATCCGAACCAGAAACTGCATAAAAAGGAACATTTGCCTCTCCGGCTAAAGCCTTTGCCATCAAAGTCTTACCATTTCCAGGAGGACCATAAAGTATAATCCCTCTGGGAATACGTGCTCCATACCTTGCGTATTTGTCAGGACTTTTTAGAAAGTCCACTAAATCCAATATACTCTCCTTTGCCTCTACATTACCAGCTACATTAGAAAAGGTAACTTTTGACTGCACTTGATCTTCTGTATCCATGTTAGACATTTTAGAAAACTCTCTAGAAGTTTGTTTCGATGCATGCTTGGAAAAGAATAAACCCATTCCTCCTAATGCAACTATAAAAACAACAAATCCTAAAGCATTTACAACCATGGAGTTTTTACTATTTTCTTCAACTTTTATATTATTCATTAATAATGTTTCTTTAAATCTTTCCGTTCTGGGATTATCAGTAACAAAATTCGAACCATCCACTAATTCTCCATTTACCTTACCCTTAAGACTTGTATTATCATCTAAATATACTACTTTTACTTTGTTTTGTTGAACAAACTCTAAAAATTCAACATATGTTAGATTTATTTCTTCATCTTTTGATCCATAATTAAAATAAACTATACTCAATAATCCTATTAATATAGTTACAATAACAGCAATGATTATAATTTTATTTTTTTTCATCTACTCTACCCCTTTCTACTGTTATGTACACGGGGTGGTTTACATAATATATTAGCATATTTTTTATTTTACGTCAAGAGAAACACAGGGACGTCAGACTGCGTAAAAACAAAACCTTAAATCCATATAAA
>SWCH01000375.1_pt1 | contig 40701 bp, 36 predicted proteins | sample 4690051 | NCBI WGS metagenome assembly SWCH01 (sample SAMN10267282, study PRJNA491770) | bioreactor metagenome | isolation source: DHS bioreactor inoculated with | place: Japan: off Shimokita Peninsula | reverse complement strand
GGCAACAATACTAAATGGAGGTGCATTGTAAATGAATATGAAAAAATGGTTTAAAAGGAAAAATGAAAATAAAAATCCAACAAAAAATGAATCTAGCATTTATAAATTTTTAGACAAGGAAGGCTTTTATATGGTGCTATTCCTTTGTGTGTGTATTGTAGCCGTCACAGCTGTTTGGGTCACTAAAACTAATATAGATAGACTAGCTACAGATGATATAATACAGCCACCTAAGATGGATACAGAACTGGCAGAAGTGAAAGATTTAGATGAAGACATATTCCCGGAGAAAGAAGAAATAGAAGAAATAGAAAATGAAGATAAGATTGAGGAACCTCAAACTATAGTAATAGAAGATATAAATGAAGAAGATGAGAGTATACCAACAGTGGCGTCTCAGAAAGAAACTACTGAAGAATCTAATGCTCAGTCTGCTCCACCTAAGCTAGTAGATAGCAATGAAAACGTTCAACCTCAAGAGGAAGAAGCTAGTACTACAACTATGGCAATGACTACACCTATGAAAGGTGAATTGGGTATGGAGTATGCTGTAGACTCTCTAACATATTCTAAAACTTTAGAACAATACACTACTCATAATGGAATAGATATCAAAGCTCCACTAGATAGTCCTGTTATGGCAGTAGAAGCTGGTGAAGTAATAGAGGTAGTAGTAGACTCAAAGCTAGGAAAGACCATAGCTATTGCCCATGCAAATAATATAATTACTCGTTACGCCAATCTTAGCACTCTTGAAATGGTCAGTGTAGGAGATAAGGTTGAAAAAGGAAAAGTAATAAGTGGAGTTGGAGAAACAGCTCTATTTGAAATATCAGAAGGCCCACATCTACATTTTGAAGTTTTAGTAGAAGGAGAATATGTAGATCCAAAGCTATACTTGCCCATGAAGTAGGGTAAAAACATAAAACAGGGTTTAAACCCTGTTTTTATCTATAAGTTCATTATTTACTTATGAGGTATTCTGTATTTCATCTTAGTTGCTTTACCGCCTCTTATATGTCGTTCAGCTTTATTTCTATCAAGTATGTTTTTTACTTGATTAGCAATAAGAGGGTTTATCCTAGGGAGACGTTCAGTAACATCCTTGTGTACTGTGCTTTTACTTACTCCGAAAACTTTGGCAGTTTGTCTGACTGTTGCTTTTTCATTTATAATGTACTCTGCGATTTCGATAGCCCTTTCCTCTATGTAATCCTTCACTTAAACCTAACCCCCTTTAGATAATTCCTTTGATAAATAATATGCAGTCAGCTTTGTCAATAGAACAGAAAATACAAAACATGCAAAATTCCTCGAAAAATTCTTTTTTTACTGAAAGGAAATTATGACTCAGTATAGAATATAGATATAGTTGTGCAATTTAAAAAAAATATGTGAAGTTGGATGAAAAGATTATTGTCTATTCTTAGAAATATAGTAAAGGTAGTAAGTTGTGATACAATTAGAATAGAGAAGAATTCTGTAATTGACTGAACAATAAATATACACATAAAATATAGGAATGGAAGGTGGAAATGTATGTTCGGGTTTGGTAGTGAGATAGGTATAGACTTAGGTACTGCCAGTGTATTAGTTTACATAAAAGGTAAGGGAATAGTTTTACAAGAACCTTCAGTTGTGGCTATAGATAAAAATACTAATCATCTTTTGGCAGTTGGTGAAGAAGCCAGAAAAATGCTAGGAAGAACCCCTGGAAATATTGTAGCTATAAGACCATTAAAGGACGGAGTTATTTCAGACTATGAGGTTACAGAAAGAATGATTCGGTACTTTATTCAAAGAACCTGTGGCAAAAAAAGATTTTTTAAACCAAAGATCATCGTGTGTGTACCTAGTGGAGTTACAGAGGTAGAAAAAAGAGCAGTTATAGATGCCACCAATGAAGCCGGAGGTGGAGTAACCTATCTGATAGAAGAACCAATAGCTGCTGCTATTGGAGCAGGGATAGATATATCCAAACCTGATGGAAATATGGTGGTAGACATTGGTGGAGGAACAGCCGATGTAGCTGTTATATCTCTAGGAGGAATAGTTATAAGTACATCTATAAAAGTGGCAGGAGATAAATTTGATGAGGCAATAGTGAGACATATGAGAAAACGACATAATCTGCTCATCGGAGAAAGAACTGCTGAAGATTTAAAAATAAATGTAGGAACTGCCTATAAAAGAGCTAAAAATCTTACTATGGAATGTAGAGGTAGAGACTTAGTTTCAGGACTACCAAAGACTATTTCTGTAAATTCTGAAGAAATGCTAGAGGCTTTAGAAGAACCAGTGACTTCTATTGCTGATGCTGTTCACAGCGTGTTGGAAAAAACCCCTCCTGAACTAGCATCTGATATTAGTGATAGAGGTATAGTTATGACTGGAGGAGGAGCCTTGCTACATGGATTGAATATGCTTATTGAAAAGCGTACAGGGATCCCTACCTATATTGCAGAAGAACCGGTATCGTGTGTAGCAAAGGGTACTGGAATGTCTTTAGAATCTATACACATATTGGAAAAAAGCATGATGAGTAATAAAAAGTATAGATAATATAAATATGCTACCGAAAAACTTACTTTCGGTAGCTTTAAATTTTTAATTAAAGTCAAACTAAATATTAGTCGATATACTACTTAGAGCGATTTATACAAAGGAGCGGAATAAAGATGTTAAGAGGTCTTTACACGGCTACCACAGCCATGAATACAAATCAAAAAAAAATGGATGTAGTGACAAATAATATAGCAAATGTCAATACTGTAGGATATAAAAAAGACCTGGTATTATCAGAATCTTTCCCAGAAGTATTGATACAAAAGATAAATTCTGAGCCCAGCTTTTCAAGTAGAGAAGGCTTTACCGGAGTAGAGGTAGCTGAGGAAAACGGCCTATATAATCTTAAAACATCAGGAGGTTTCTTTAGAGTAAAAACTCCCAATGGAATAAGCAATGACAAGGGAATAAAGCTAACGATAAATGATGAAGGATACCTTAGTACATATAATAAAGATAGTGAAGGAAGGGCTTATGCAGATACAGGATATTTAGCTTTAGGAAATAAAGGGCCTGTTTTTGTGGGAGAGGGTCAATTAGAGATAAATAACAGAGGACAAGTATTGGTAGATGGTAATATAGTAGACAATCTGGTAAGTTTTTTGCCCCTTCACGGAATAGGCACACTAAATGATGGAGTTCGTTTAGATAGATTGGAGACCAACTTTGAACAAGGGCATCTATATAAAACTCACAATGATTTAGATGTGGCAATTAGAGGAAAAGGTTTTTTTCAAATACAGACTCCAGAGGGATTGAGATTTACTAGAGATGGGGCATTTAAACTAAATGAGTACAATGAACTAGTCACCTCTGAGGGATATAATGTCCTAGGACTAGACGGTCCTATAGAAATATATGGCGAAGATATAGCCATATCATCTACAGGAGAAATCATAGCAAATGGAGAACAAATAAATCAACTAAATATTATTGATATAGATAATATAAAAGATTTGAGAAAAGTAGGAGAAAATCTCTTTCAAACAGCAGATGGTTTACAAGCTCAAACTCGCCCTTTTGAAGGACAGATAGAGCAAGGTTACCTAGAAAACTCAAATGTAGACACAATAAAAGAAATGGTACAAATGATGAATATGTTCCGCAACTACGAATCCAACCAACGAATCATAAAAGCCTATGATGAAACCCTAGGAAAAGCGGTAAATGAAATAGGGAAACTGTAAAAAACGTTACGAGTTACGAGTTACGTGTTTCGAGCTAAAGATTAATAACAAAAACTTTGAAATGGGGAGGTTTGTTATGAGTGATTACAATAAGCTCAATGTCTGGAAAAAAAGTCATGAAGCTGTATTGAAAATCTATAATGTGACAACCAAGTTCCCACAAGAAGAAAAGTTTGGGATAACATCCCAGATTAGGAGGGCAGCAGTCTCAGTACCTACAAATATAGCTGAAGGTTGTGGGAGAATTCATCCAAAAGACTTCATAAATTTTTTAGGTATAGCAAGAGGGTCTGCAATGGAAGTTGAATATCTTTTGCTAGTATCAAAAGACTTAAATTATATTACAAAAGATCAGTATGATGAATTTAAAAATATATATTCCGGAATAATTTTAATGCTTAAAGGACTAACCGAATCAATTAAGAAAACGATCAACAATAAATAGTTAAACTCAATTCTTTTAATCTTTTGATTTAACTTGAAACTCGTAACGCGTAACTCGTAACTAATTATGTGAAAGAATCTACACTAACAAAGTAAATTGGAACTTAAATGTACAATAAAAGAACAATTGGAGGCAAAAACCATGAGAGCACTTTGGACGGCGGCATCTGGGATGAAGGCACAGCAGTTAAATGTAGATACTATATCTAACAACTTAGCCAATGTAAATACTACAGGATATAAAAAGCAAAGAGTAGAATTTAAAGATCTTTTTTATGAAACTCTTAATAAGAATAATGATAGTAGGCCTGTTAATTTAGAGATAGGGCATGGGGTTATGCCTATGGCAACTATGCGATCCTTTGAAAGAGGTAGCTTTGAACAAACTAATAATGATTTAGACTTTGCAGTGGATGGGGAAGGTTTTTTTGTAGTCAGAGATGCAAATGATAACTGGTCTTATACAAAAGATGGTTCTTTTAAACTAAGTGTAGATGACGGTGGAGGAACATATCTTACTACCTCTGATGGATATTATGTACAGGGAGATGTAGGGGATATAGAGTTTGGTGATGACGTAAAAGAGATTACTGTAAATGAATTTGGAATGATTAATGTAATCAGACAAGGGGAGGAAGAACCTGAAGAAATAGGACAACTTATGCTGGTTCGTTTTGCAAATCCAGCTGGTCTTGAAGGTCTAGGAAAAAACTTATATAAAGAAACACCAGCCTCAGGAGAATTCTTCGAAGGCTTTGAAGGAGATGCAGGAAAAATAATGCAAGGTTTTTTAGAATCTTCTAATGTTGCCGTAGTAGAAGAAATGGTAAAACTAATCACAGCCCAAAGAGCCTACGAAGTAAACTCCAAATCCATCCAAACCGCCGATCAAATGCTAGAACAAGCAAATAATCTTAGAAGATAACTAGTTAGTAGCTAAAGTGAGGTGTTTAAATGAAGATAAATGATAGTATGCCCATAAATATAGATCAATTAGCTTTACAAAAAGAAAATGTAGGTACAGAAGAATTTCAGACGATACTAGAAAAGGCTAGAGAGTCAAAGGACGAAAAGAAACTTTTAGACTCTTGTCGTCAGTTTGAAGCACTTTTCCTTCAAACCATAATGAAAACATCTCGTCCTAACATATCTAATGATACATTTATACAAAAAAGCCACGGCAGAGAAATCTTTGAAGGAATGTATGACGAAAAACTCTCGGAAGAAATGACAAAAGGTCAAGGAATAGGCTTAGCACAACAGCTATATAAGCAACTATCTAAACAAATAAATGTATCTAATAAATAAAAAACACTCCCTGCTTACAAATTGTAAACAGGGAGTGTTTTCTTTACAGACACTTATATATAATCATTAAGGAAGGGGTGTGTCTGTTTATCTATAGGTGAATGAAGAAATTACTTTATTGTACATTTTCAAGTGCATTTTGACCACTTATTCTACCATAAGTTGTTGACATGTTGATTGAAGAACCACTTACTGGATAACGAAGATAGAATAATTCGCCGTTTGCAACGCCACCTGCTGCATATAAGTTCTTAATTGGTTGATTACTTTCATCTAAAACTTCTGTATCTAAGTTAGTTGTAACACCACCAAAAGTATCGTTAGTATTTGGAGTAATCTTAATAGCATAGAATGGAGCTTTTGCTAACGGTTTAAGATCTTTAGTATCTTTACCAAACTCAGTATCTTTACCAGCTTTAGCTAACTTATTATAATCTTCGATTGTTGTATTTAGAGTGTAGGCAGGAATTCCTGCTAGCTCTGCTAATTCTTTAATACTATCAGCTTTAAATGCAACGCCTTCTTCTACTGCTTGGTCATATAATTCATTAGTTGTAGTGGAATCAACTATGTTGTAAAATTGTCCTCTACCAGTTTTAACCATTGGGTTGTAATAATCAAATGGGCTGCTCATAGATTCATTAGCATAACGATATCCTAAGTCAGTAACTCCTACACTTGTATTTATAATACGTAGTTGAGATAAAGGACTGTGTAAAGGTAGATGTCCTACTAAAGCGATTCCTGAAAGACCACCCTTTAGAACAATCTTACCACCAATTTCTTGAACCATTTCAATAGCATCCCCGGTATTTCCTGGGCTAGAGAAAGTATGATGTCCTACTGATCCAGGAGCATACTTAGCTTTTGCTTCATCAGTGCCGTCATAACCACCAGTTGCTAAAATAACTGATTTTGCATTTATAGTTACTTTTGTTCCATTGTTATCTGCTATAATTCCTTTTACTTCGCCATCTTTATAGATCAATTCTGTAGCTCTTGTATCAGTCATGATTTCTGCGCCTTGACTTTCAGCACGTTCTGCTAGGGCATTAACAATTCCTACACCACTAGATTCAGAAATCATTGAACGATGTGAAGAATCAGGAGAACGATGTTTAAATGTAACACCTTTTTCTGCTAACCAGTCAACAGACTCTCCAGAATGCTTTGCAGTTGTCTCTGCCCATGCTTCACTAGCATGACCATCACCTTGCTTAAGATAAAAATTCTTTAAATCTTCAGGAGTACCATTATCAGTTAGACCTAATTCTTCTTGTACTTTACTGCCTGTAGCATAAATATTACCACTACAGATAGCTGAATCTCCACCGATTTTAGGCATTTTTTCAATAACTAAAACTTTCTTTCCTGTTGCACTAGCTTCTACTGCAGCAGAAAGACCTGCTACTCCAGAACCAGCTATTACGATATCTACATCTTTAGTGATAGGCTCACCTTTAGCAGTTTTTTCTGGTTCTTTACTAAAATCTTCTATATTTCCACCAGCTTGTTTTATAGCCTCTGTTACAGCAACTATAATAGCATTACTAGTAACTGTTGCTCCACTAACTGTATCTACTGCAACACTTTGATGCTTAACTATTTCTGGGAACATTAGATCAAAGGCTGGAACACCAATTCCTTCTGTTTCAGAAGCATCTTTTACTGAAATATCAGTGATACTTTTTTTATCAAAAGTTACATTTAATACTACATCACCATTCATTCCTTCTCCAGTTACTTCATAAGTTCCTTCTTTTAAACTTGCTGTTTCATTAGATGGTGCTGATGTGTTCTCGCTATCATTTCCAGGTGCACTACATGCAGCCACGGATAAAATCATTAGAACTGAAAGCACTATCGCTAAAATTCGTCTCATGTTCATTTTGTATTCCCCCTAAAATTAATTTTTTGATAATTATTTATCAACAACTATAGTTTAACATCATAATTCGACAAATAAAATGAGACAAAATTAATATTTTGTGGAGAATTTACTCGAATTTTATCCACTCTTGTATATCATTCCAAGAAATAATATTTTCCCATCGCCTATGTACGTGCTTGGCAATATAAAAAGGTCTTAAGGCAACACCAGAGTTATCAAAGGATACATCACCAAGCAAACCATTAAAATTATTTATATTTAAAAGTGCATCTCTAAAATTGTTACGGGTTAAGCTGGCATAAGATTTTTCAGCAGCTTTTGCTACCATCATAACTGTATCATACACCTGCATGCCAAACTCTATATCAGAGTAATCAGCAACATTCCTATATTCATATATAAAATTTTCTCGATCTTCTATCACAATATCTAAGGAAGAAAGACGTCTACTTATAATACTACCCAGGCTAGTTCCAATTACATTTTCAGGTTGTTCAGTAACATAAGAACCAGTTACAATTATTGGAATATCCCACTGATCAATTCTAATAGCTTGAGCAAGCTTTATAGTTTCATCATAATCTGCTAGTATATAAAGGCAATCAGGCTTGGTTTGACGTATACGCTTTATTATAGACTTAAACTTGGTTTGTCCATCTGCAATAGGCTCTTTAACACGAATTTGGAGGTTGCTCACTTCAGCAGTTCTCTCAAATGTTTCTAGTGCTGGACCTGCCCAACTACTATTGATATATATTACTCCAACAGATTTGTAGCCCATGTCAGATATGATTTTTTGTACATCCAACTTTGTATTAAAGCTACGGGTAGAAGATGCACTAAACTGATATTTGCCAGAAACAATAAATTCATCTGAAGAAGCCATTGGAGTAATCTGAGTCATATGAGCTTTTTCATAAATTGGAGCTGCTGATTCGGCACAATTATTATTAGTATCAGCAATCACACATAAAACAGTGCTCTTGTTTATTAGATTTTCTGCTATGGATTTTGCTTTATTAGGACTATTCTCTGAATTTAGTGTGATTAGCTGTAGATTTTTACCATTTATACCACCGTTGTCATTTACTACCTGTTGGGCCAATGTAGCTGCTTTTAAAAACTGTTCACCATATCCAAGGTTTGCTCCAGTTTTTGGATAAATCAATGCTACATCTATACTATCATTTACAGGTTTATAAACAGTTTCTCTATTTAAAACTAAACTAGAACAACTTGTAAACACAAAGATAAGCCCTATTACTAATATTATTTTAGAAAGATTCTTCATTAGTTTCATTCCTTTCTTTTACGGTAATAGTTATCTTTGTATTCTGAGGGAGTCATACCCATTAGTTCTTTAAAGAGTCTAGAAAAATATCTAGAGTCTTGAATCCCTACCTTGTTTGCAATTTCATAAGTTTTTAAGCGTATGTCAGGCATAAGCTTTTTTCCTTCTTCAATACGTTTTTCCTGTAGATACTTTGCAAAGCCCTTCCCCGTTTCATTTTTAAAATAAGTTGAAAGATAGTTTGCACTTACTCCTAATTCATTAGCTAAAACAGTCAAAGATAAATCATGTTGAGAATATAGCTTGTCTATCAACTGTAAACAATTTTGTATAAGAGGAGAATATTTACTATAATCATGAACCTCCCCTTTTGGAGCATTTTCACTAGTAAAATCTTCTAAAGGAAGGGTTTCTAACTTTCTATGGGAGATAACATCTCTTAGTAGTTGCATTAAATCTTCTAGTTCAAAGGGTTTTAACAAATAGTCGTATACCATTCGAGATTTAATAGCTTTTTTTGTATATTCAAAATCACCATGAGCAGAAATAAAAATCACAGAGGCATTAGGAAACTCTTTCTCTAGGTGCTCTAATAATTCCAAACCATCCATCACTGGCATTCGAATATCAGTGATTAAAAAATCTGCTTTTTCACGAGAAAAAAGTTCTAATGCCTCTCGTCCATTTCTAGCACTACCAACTAGCTTCATACCTTCTTTTTCCCATGGAATAAACTGTTCCATTCCTTCACGAATTATTTTTTCATCATCTGCAATAACTACTTTTACTAGGTCCATATAAGTAACCTCCTTGGATATAATTGATACCTCCTACTCTAGGGGAACAATAAATCGAACAACTAACCATTTACCCTCTTGCTCATAAGAGAGTCCAGTTCCATACTGCTCTTTTAAACGGTAATGAACATTTCTAATTCCATAATGATTAGCTTTTTCATCAATATCTAATTTAAGCAATTTATTTATTTTTTGCATATCTCCTTCTTTTCCATCATTTCTGACTTCAAAATACATTTTGTCATCAGTCATTTCTCCTTTAATAACAATATTTCCCTTGCTCTGTGTATCCAAAAGATCTGTAAATCCATGAATAATAGCATTTTCTACTAATGGCTGTAATATAAGACGTATAATATAGCAATCAATCATGCTTTCATCTATATCATACTCTACATGAATTAAGCCAGGATAACGGACAGACATGATTTTTATATAATTTTTGACCTGTTCTATTTCATTACCTACAGGTATGATATTTTCATTGATACGAAGAGAAAATCTCATCATTCTTGAAAGGGAAACTACCATGGTTTGAATATCAGAAGCACCGTATTTCATAGCCATCCAATTAACTGAATCTAGTGTGTTATATAAGAAATGTGGGTTAATCTGTGCCTGTAAGGCCATCATTTCTGCTTCTTTTTCCTTTTTCTTAGCAAGATTAATGCCCTGTATTAGCTCATGAATCCTATCTATCATATGGTTAAAGCTAGTATATAAAGTAGTAATTTCTCCTTGCTTTGATGGGGGCTGCATTTTTTGGGGCAATTCGTCTTGGGTTAGGCTCTCCATTTGATATGCCAGCCTATTCATAGGTTTAAATACCCCTCTGATTATGATTGATGCCAATAACATGGATAACAATCCTAAAATGACTCCTACAAATACAATATACCGATTGGTTGTAACGGACTTTTCCATCAAAACATTATTTGAAACAATACCAGCTATTTTCCAGTTGTTTAAAGGAAAGCTTTTTGCAAACATCAGATTATTTCCATCTACTCCGGAGTAAGCACCCTTTGATAATAACATACCTTCAGGAAGTTGAGCATCGGAGTGATAAGGTAAAATAATCTTATTGTTATCATCAATCAGATAACCTACACCTTTCCCACTTAAAATAGAAGAATATAAAACATATTCAATGGGCTCAATATGTATATCCACATAAACCACACCTAGGGTTTCTTCCAAGTCTTCTAGCCCGTACATAAGCTTAGATACTCTGATAACATGACTATTTTCTTTTTGGAATACATTCCAAATAAAGTCACCACTACTACTAATAGTTTCATCCATCCATGGCTGATTTTGAATTCTTTCAGCTGTTACCCAAAGACCAGCCTGATAGTGATAACGATAAATCTTGTCCTTATGAAGAGGATAAAACTCTGCTGTTAAGTAACTATTTTGACCATTATACTCTTTTATAATATTGTCCATGTTAAGAACATTACTCGAATTTTGATAATAAGCTACTTCAAAGTCATTAGCTGTAATGGCCTTCTGAAAGCTCTTGTCAATACAAATATCAAGAGCTAGCCTTTGAGCTGATGAAAATAAACCTGCAAGGGTGTCATACCCAACATCCATAGTACGGCTGTAAGAATTCATTGTTTCATCATAGACAATTCTATTAGTGAGTGATAGTGTAAATGATACCAAAATCACAATTACTATAATTAATATAGTAGTATTTAATATAATCAGCTTTCTCATCAGCATGAAAAACACCTCTTTTCCATCTCTATACTCCTGTGTGTTTATTTATTATCATATAGAACTGATATTTTGTAAAGGAGGGGTATAGGGTAAGCTACAAATAAATAAAAGAGATTTATAAAAAAAAGAGGAAATAAAGATAAATATGTCGAAAAAGTAAAGTTGGCAATATAAAAAATTTACCAAAGGATTATTCATTGATTCTATATGTATATTCCTGTAAAATAAAGTAGGAAACTATGTATATTCACTTAGTCAAATAGGAGGTTTTACCATATGTTAAATAATATTGATATCCAAAAAATAATTCCCCATAGATACCCATTTCTACTGGTAGATAAAATCATAGAAATGGAACCTGGAAAAAAGGCAGTAGGAATAAAAAATGTAACTGCAAATGAACCATTCTTCCAAGGACACTTCCCAGGAAACCCCATAATGCCAGGAGTACTTCAAGTAGAAGCTCTAGCCCAAGTAGGAGCAGTTTCAGTTTTATCCATGGAAGAAAACAAAGGAAAACTAGTAGTTTTTGCAGGAATAGACAATCTTAAATTCAAAAAACAAGTACTCCCAGGAGACACCCTACGCCTAGAAGTAGAAATAATACAAATGAGAAGAAATATAGGCAAAGGCGAAGCAGTGGCATATGTAGACGATAAAATAGCCTGCAAAGGACAAATAACCTTTGCTGTGGTAGAGCAGTAGAGCCTTACCTGTTCTTACCATCTATAATAGAACAGAAGTAGGGGCGTACCTTTGGTCGCCTTCGCGAGAAGTAGTTAGTGGCTAGTAGTGAGTAAAGAACTTTGCTACTAACCACTAACTACTAACCACTAACTAAAACAACGGAGGACTAAATATAATGGAAAATACTCAATACGACGAAATAAGTCTACGTGAACTTATAGAATCATTACTTCGTCAAAAAAAACTAATAGCAATAATAACAATAGCCACAATACTTATCACCTTTGTAGTAAGCTTTTTTATGCTAGAACCAGTATACGAATCTAAAGCCATCTTAATGGCATCTAATATAAACAACAAAGCTCCAGTACAACAAGATGAAGGAATACAAGGCCTACTAGACACCTTATCCCAATATCCACAAATGTCTATAGAAACCTATAAAGAACAAATCAGTAATCCACAAATACTACAACAAACTATAGATGAACTAAACCTTGGACAATATGAGATAACAAGACGTTCTCTAAGAAACATGATCACTCTAAGTACTATTAAAGATACAAACCTTATTACTGTTAGTGTTAAATATAGTGATACAAAAATAGCTACAGATATAGCTAATACCATAACAAAAAAGTTCACAAACTTTGTTACAGACATGGCAAAAGAACAGGTAACAAAGTCATCTAACTATATAACACAACAAATGGAAATAGAAAAAGAAAACCTTGATAACGCACTGCTAGAATACAAAGAATATCTTTCCAAACCTAGAGGAAGAGGAGAGCTCCAACAAGAGGTGGACTCAAAACTAACCCTTATAACACAGTACAAAACAGACCTTGTAAATACAGAAATAGAAGAACAAAAAATCAGAGCATCACTACAAGCTGCAGAGACAGCTTTAAAAAGTACACCAGAAAAAATCATACTAAACAAATCCCTATCAGAAGAACCATATATGTCACAAGTGGTAGGTGAAGAATCAGATACTAGTTCAAAAGAACTTTTTAATGCTAAAGTAGAGTCAGAAGAAATAAACGAAGCATATATAGCTTTAAAGCAGCAAGTAGATGTACTAAAAATCGACTTAGCTAAAACAATTTCTGAGAAAAGCAATCTACAAAAGCAAATCAGCAATACTCAAAGCCAACTAGAAAAATCACAAGTAGAGTTAGCTGAAAAACAACATGAGGAAAAAGTGATAACACAAAAAGTTGATTTTGCTCAAGCAACCTATGATGCATTTTTAAACAAATATGAAGAAACAAGAATCACAAAATCATCCGCAATAGGAGACGCCACAATCATAATAGTATCCCCAGCCGTAGAACCACTAGGCCCAGTAGGCCCAAGAAAAATGCTAAACATGGCTATCGGTGCTGTATTAGGCTTAATGCTAGGTGTGTTTATAGGATTGTTTAGAGAATATTGGAGAAATAGTGAAAAAGAGACAGTTAGTAGTAAGTAAAAAAATACTGTATTTACTTCTAACAACTAAACACTAACTAATACGGAGGCTTTTATGCAAACTACTCAAACTAAACATAAAAATAATATAACAAAAAAACTATCAGGTGTAGATAGCTTTATATTCGCCGCCCTTTGCATCCTGATATTCTATCCTCCATTTTTCAGAGGACTATTTTTTCAAAAAGAACTACTTATAACCCATATACTCTCCTTCTCTTTGGGAGCTATATGGCTATACACAAAAAGAAATGTAAAAGAATTTAAACTAATCACTTCCATAACAGACCTCTGCGCTTTAGCCGTGGTCTTTATGTACTTTATATCTACATTTTATGGAGTAAATACTAGACTAGCTATAGCAGAATTTTTAAAATACGCCAACTATTTCCTTATATACCTAATGATAAAAAACTACTCTAGTCAATATAAAGGAACGAAAAAAAATATTGTAAATGTATTACTACTCAGTGGAGTGGTGGTAGCTATCATAGGAGTGGGTAGTGCCATAGGAACATTTTCATACAATGGAGCCTTTGTGGGCAATCGTATCAACTCCACATTCCAGTATCCAAACACTTTGGCATCATATTTAATAGCCTTATTTATACTCGCTTTAGGACTATTACAAACTAGTGAAAACAAAAAAGAAATATATGGATATGCAGCCCTACTAAACCTATTTATGTTCACATTTATCCCTACTATGTCTAGAGGTATGTGGCTTATAGCTCCTATAATTCTTTTTATATACTTTATATTAATACCAGTACAGAAAAAACTAGATATGTTTATATATAGTATCATTATAATAGTACCAGCTGTAGGATTTTCTGCACTGTTTATTCAGAGGTTAGGCAGTAGTTCAGCAAGCCTATGGGGAATACTGAGTGCTTCTATAGCAACTACAGTAGTATTAACAGTGTTTAAAACTAAGGTGCTGAAAAAAACTACAATCTCATATAAAGCTGTTATTAGTACCATAACCATATTGATAGTACTATTAGGAGCTATGGCTACAATGGCACTCAATATAACAGAACCATTAAATCTATCTAATATAGGTCATGAAGATAATAAGACTAATTCACTTACTAGAAATATATCAGAAGTTCTTAAAAATAAAGAATACACCTTTAATGCAGATGCCATAGCCAATAATCCAGAAGAAAAAGCATATGCAGGACGTATCGACATACATAGTATGAACTCAGAAGGAAAACCAGAACTTTTAGTAAGGGAGACTATAAATGAAAGCAAGAATATAGGGACTTCATTTACTACATTAGAAACTACAGAGTATATCATGGTGCGATTTATTAACTATTATGGAGAAACAGAAATCACCTTTAATGATGCAAAACTATATGATTCTGACACGGAAGAAAAAATCAAAGATATAAAACTAAAATATAAATATATACCAGAACAACTGATAAGTCGACTTGATGGGATAAAAGCAAATGAAAGAAGTGTACAAGGAAGATTAGCATTTTATAGAGATGGTTTTAAACTAGTAAAAGACTATCCTATACTAGGGGCAGGTGGAGGAGCATGGGAGACTTTATACTCAGTATATCAATCTTATATGTACTGGACTACCCAAGCACATAACTACTTCCTACAGCTATGGATAGAAGTAGGTGCCATGGGAGTATTAGCATATGGTTTGTTTATAATAACCTTATTATATAGTATATTTAAAACTATAAAAGATACAGATGATACCCATAAAAAAACAATAGAAATAGGAGTTTTTGTAGCCTGGATAACTATTCTAGTACATAGTGCTATGGACTTTGACCTATCCCTAGGCGCTATGCAAATATTATTGTGGGCACTGTACGGACTAACAACTCAAAAAACAATAATATCAGATAAAAAAATATTTAAGTATGGGGTAAATATATATATCCCTATAACTATAGTTGTTATCCTACTCCTAGGTTCGGTATCTATACAGACTGGACAAAGCTATGCAGGTAAGGCAATAGCTGCTTATAATGAAAAAGATATTGGAGCAACTATTAAACACTTTGAAAAAGCACAAAAGTTTGATCCATACACAGCATCATATCCAACTGATCTAGCTCAACTATATAGAGCTTTGGGAAATAATGATGAAGCCTATATTCCTAAATCTATAGAAAGCTTAGATAGAGCAGTAGAACTACAGCCCTATGATACAGGTATTCTTAAAAAAGCAATAGAACTAAACATTCAGCTGGGAAGGTTTGATGAAGGCCTAAAATATTCAGACCAGATAGTTAAAGTACAACCAATGAATATAGATAACTACCTAAATCAAACAAAAGCATACTTGGCTGTGAGTCAATACTTTATTGATACAGGCAAAGCAGATCAGATTGAAAAACTTAAAGATAAACTAACTAGTATCAGAACACAGTTTGATAATGCAAATGAAAAATCCTTGGAGACTTTTAAATATAACAAAGAATTAGACTACAATCTACAAAAAATAGATTATGCATTAGATAATGATATGGAAAAACTAGAAAATTTAAACAAAGTAATAATGTATAATGCATGGAAAATGGATTTAGATAGTGATGGAATCCCTGATGGCACAAGAGTGACGAATACAGAGAAGGGGAATGCCAAGTTAGAACTGGTAAATGGTATTGTCAGTCTAGTAAATGATGGAGAAGACTACGGTATATTTAGGATGGACACCCTTCCATTAGAGCCTAACCATTCATATACCATGGAAATAGAATACACCAGTACAGTAGAGGACAATAACTTTGACATATATGTAGATGACCTTACTGATGGAACAAATAGATTTGGAAAGTTAGATAATATAGAGAAAACAGATGAGTTAAAGACAATTCAGTTGAAACTAGATCTTACTAAAGATATGAAAGAAGATAAACAAAGACTACTGATAATTCATAGAGGAAATGATGATGGGGAAATAAAGATTGGGAAAATATCAATTATTGAAGAGTAGCCACTACCTTACTTTTTTGATGTTGTAAATTATCATGATATTTCAAAGGCAGAACTAAAAAGGTACATTACAGCCTAGGGAAGACTATCTATAAAAGAAGTTAGTTTTAATTCCATCGAATTCGAGGGAATTAAAGATGGAGAGGAATTTAATAGAAATTGAAGAGTCATTGCAAGATTAGTCACGCACTGCGTGATCAATTAACGGTTTCAGTAAGGGCATAATTTGCCTCAAACCACTTGGTTCTAAATATGCATACATTGTATGATCATCTAAATGATGAAGGAAGTGATCTTGTGAAAAAGAAAAATGATATTGCAATTCGATCGAGTGCAGCAGAATACCTAACATACATTGCAGCAACAGGTGATGATTCTCAAAGCTTTGAAATGCGATATGAAGACGAGAACATCTGGCTGACACAAAAGATGTTGGCGGCTTTATATGATGTTTCGGTATCAGCAATAAATCAACATATAAAAAAAATATATGACGACAATGAGCTTGCACCTATAGCAACTATTAAGAATTTCTTAATAGTTCAAAAAGAAGGGGAAAGAAAAGTTTCACGAAATGTAGATCACTACAATCTTCAAGTCATTATTGCTGTTGGATTTAAAGTAAATAACGAACGAGCTGTACAATTTCGCAAATGGGCAAATCAAATTGTAAAAGATTTCACGATTAAAGGGTTTGCGATGGATGATGAACGATTGAAAAGCGGAGGATCCATATTAACAGATCAATATTTTGAAGAACAGCTTCAACGCATTCGTGAAATCCGATTGAGTGAAAGAAAATTCTATCAGAAAATAACTGATATTTATGCAACAGCTATTGATTATGATGTGAATGCAACTGCTACAAGGCGTTTTTTCTCAACAGTACAGAACAAACTTCACTGGGCTATTCATGGACACACTGCTGCGGAAGTCATCTATAAGCGTGCAGATGCTGAAAAAAAACATATGGGACTTACGAGTTGGAAAGACGCACCGAATGGGAAAATCCAGAAGTATGATGTATCGGTTGCTAAGAACTATTTGAGTGAATCAGAAATGGCACAATTACAAAGACTTGTATCTGCTTATTTAGATATTGCAGAGGACATGGCGCTTCGGCATATTCCGATGACCATGAGTGATTGGGAAACAAGACTTAACCGTTTTATAGAAGCTACTGACCGCAATGTTTTACAGGATGCGGGAAAAGTTACAGCAGAAATTGCTAAAGCTCATGCAGAGAGTGAATTTGAGAAATATCGAATTGTACAGGATCGATTGTTCAAGAGCGATTTTGATAAGCTATTGGAAAGCACAGAAGAGGATTGATGCAACTGTCAAGGTGAAAACAATGGATAGAAAATATGATGGGTTTACTTTGGTAGAATTAGTTGTTGTGATGGCAGTACTAGGGATTCTTGCTGCAATAGCTGTTCCAAGATTAAGCGGGATTAGAGAACTAGCAGATAAAAAAGTCTGTGACCATAACATCAAACAGTTGGAGAAAGAATTTCAAATTTATATGGTTGACCATCCAGATCATCCAGAATCATCTGAAGCGACAGATTTTCTATTTATATATGAGCTTACCAATAAATTATGTCCATCAAATGGTATTATTTCATATAGCAACGAAAATGGATTTAGGTGTAGCAATCATAATGAGATCAACGAGGAAAATCCACCTGATGGTGAGATGCCTTGGTTATGAGGATAAAAAACAATATCTTGCACCTAATAATTAAGCGTATACAATATGTTGAATAGACAAAAATCAAAAGGTAGTCGGACTACAAAGTTAGACTACAGACTTAAATCTAGTAGCATAAAGGCGTTCAGGGTTTTTGTAGTCTATGTAGACTGAGAAAACACAAACTTTTTGATTGTATGTATATATCGACGTGAGTATGCTGAAAGGATAAAGAGACTACAAGGTAGTAATATCAAAGGTTTCAGCATAACTCTCAAATGTACTAATGTTACAGAAGCTTTACACGTAGTCTCATTCAATCAAAGCATACATTTATGCAAGATATAGTGCCAGAAATCAATCAAAACACTACATATAGAGAAAGAAGTTAAGGTGCCAAATACATAAAAGCACCTCTATACAATACATAGACTTTAGATAAGGAAGGAGTTCTGCTATGAAAGAAAATATAATTGCATTTACACTTTCTGTTTTGGCAGGACTTGTATCAGGATGGTTAGTTTGGATATTTAGATATGTATTCGAGAATAAAAGAAACCTTATTGTCGCAATTAAAGCAATGTTTTTATGGAATGTTGAAATCAGAGTGAGCATTTCTTACTTATTCCAAATTAAAGTATCGGGCAAATATTTGCTTGTAAAAGGAAATAGAATTGATCAATATCAACCTGTTGGTGGCGTATTTAAAATGTTACCAAGCTTCAAGGAAATGCGAAGAAACTATGAAATAAAAGATGATGGGCGTATCCCGATTGATAGAACGAGTAAAGATGACCTTAGAATACGTGTTAAAGGAAAGAATTTGATAAAGCTGTTGAGATGGTTTTATCTTAGAAAGAATCGAGAAGTTGGTGTCCATAGAGAGTTTTATGAAGAGCTTATATCAACAGGAATTCTAGGGATTGGTTCAATGAAAAGCTTTACTCCGGAGTATTGTAAAACGGTAAATACCAATATTCATTATTCTAAGCATTTTGATTGTAAAGAAATATTGATTTATGAGATTTATGAACTTGATCTAAACGAACAAGAAGAAGACCAAATAACTAAGTACTGTCAAGCCAATCCCAATATGGCGATTCTAGCAACTCAAGATGATATTAGTAAAGAGTGTATAGACCTAAATGGTTCATCAAAGAAAATTGGCGAACATGCTAAACATATTTTGTAAGCAAAGGATGTAATATAGATGCTTTTATTCTCTCAAATTGATGATTTTTACGAACAACTATATAAAGAACTAGACATCCCTGAGAATTATTACGAGAAGGCCAATACAAGTTACACTTCTTTTAATAGCTGGTTAGATCGGGATGAATCGTCATTGAGAGAATACGAACCGGAGATTTATTTACAAGGGTCTTTCAAATTAGGAACAGTAATAAAACCGGTAGGTGAAAATGATAGCTACGACATAGATATGGTTTGTAAGTTCAATAACCTGTCCAAACAGACAATAAGTCAGAAAGACTTAAAGACTTTACTGGGCAAGGAAGTGAAATCCTATGCTAAAAGTAAAAACATGATCAATGAACCTAAAAATGGTAAGCGATGCTGGACACTAAATTATCATGATGAAGCGAAGTTTCATATGGATGTTTTACCATGTGTAGATGACTCTAAAAAGTTCATCGATCAGCTTGAAATATATAAGTATGCAGAAACTACTAGTTATAAAGAGAGAGCAGTTGCAATAACAGATAAAAGGTCAGAAGGGTATGAAACAATATCTAATGACTGGGAGATTAGTAATCCTCAAGGTTATTTCTTATGGTTCCAAGAACAATCAAATTTCATTGAGAAACGAGCAATGTTAGCTGAAAAATCCCAAATGAAAGCTGAGGAACTGAAGGAGTACAAAGTTAAAACGCCACTTCAAAAAACGATACAAATACTAAAAAGACACAGAGACATAATGTTTGAAAATAATCCGGATCAAAAACCATCTTCGATAATAATTTCTACACTAGCTGCAAAAGCGTATAACGGCGGAGATAATTTGAGGGATGTATTGAAGTTCGTTTTAGATAATATGGCTAAGTATATTGAAGTAGTTGATGGTGAGTACAAAATACTTAATCCTGTCAATCCACTTGAAAATTTTGCTGATAAATGGAATGAAAAGCAAACTCTAAAAAATCATTTTGATAACTGGATAAAAGAAGCTAAGAAAAATCTGACACCATACAATGAGTCAATAGAAATTTATGGAGATGAATTTCAAAAGAATATTTCTGAACAATTAGGAATACCTGAATCAAAATCAAAAGATTTAGTTAAGGCTGATAGGGTGATGACAAGAATAGATTCTATTTCTCACAGACAGAAGCCAAAGTGGAATGTATACAGTTTAGTTGATGTTTACATCAAAGCAACGAAAACTAAAAGTGGTTTTAGCTTTCCAAAGCAGTTTAATAGTGGGGATTTCCTTACTAAAAGCGTGGATTTAAAATTTGAAGCTAAGGCTGAAAACATAAAGCAATATGAAGTTCATTGGCAAGTGACTAATACAGGTGCAGAGGCTATAAATAATGGTTGCTTGAGAGGTGACTTTTATGATGGACAGATTGTTGAAGGCAAAAGAATTAGAAAAGAAACAACTTCTTATGTTGGCACACATATTGTTGAATGTTATTTAGTTAAAAATGGAGTTTGTTATGGAAAGAGTAAACCATTCATTGTAAACATTAAAGATGGTTTCAGTATGGACTGGTAAATAATTTTATTAAGATATTTCGAGACTTTAGATAAGGAAGGATGACGGTAAAATGGCTGAGAACAATAAAAAGATATGGCTCGCTTCACCACATATGAGTGATGAAGGTTATGAAATGCAATATGTACAAGAAGCATTCGATACAAACTGGGTAGCACCACTTGGTCCTAATGTAAATGAGTTTGAGAAAGAGCTTGCAGCTAAAGTTGGTTCAAAACATGCTGCAGCTATGACTTCTGGTACAGGAGCCATTCACTTAGCTCTTAAAGCTGCTGGTGTTGGTGAAGGGGATATTGTTCTCTGTCCAACCCTTACTTTTTCTGCTACAGCCAATCCGATTATATATCAGAACGCTACTCCTGTCTTTATCGACAGTGATTATGAAACATGGAATATGGACCCTAAAGCATTAGAGGCAGCCTTCGAGAAGTATGGTGATAAGGTGAAAGCTGTTTTAGTTGTGCATTTATATGGCTTATCAGCTGATATGGATAAGATCATGGATATTTGTAGTAAGTATGACGTAGTCGTTATTGAAGATGCTGCTGAGTCTTTAGGTGCTTATTATAAAGGGAAACATACTGGAACATTTGGAGAGTTTGGAGTGTTCTCGTTTAATGGAAATAAGATCATCACTACTTCTGGTGGCGGCATGCTTGTTTCTGATGATGAAGAGAAGATTAAGAAAGTTAGATTCTGGTCCACTCAAAGTAGAGATGCAGCAAGGCACTACCAGCATAGCGAATTAGGGTTCAATTACCGCATGAGCAATGTTGTTGCAGGGATTGGAAGAGGACAGCTTAAAGTATTAGATCAAAGAGTAGCAAAGAAGAAATATATTTTTGAGTTTTATAAGAGAGAATTAGGCTCATTAGAGGGTGTAGAGTTTATGCCTATTAATGACTGGAATGAGCCGAATTACTGGTTAAGTGTTATGAAATTGAAGGGTTCAGTAAGACCATTAGATGTTATGGAAGCATTAGAAGCTGAGAACATTGAATCAAGACCTGTCTGGAAGCCAATGCACATGCAGCCATTCTTCGCTGAGTATGATTATGTTGGTGGAGATGTAAGTGAGAAGTTGTTTGAGAATGGTGTGTGCTTGCCATCTGATACGAAGATGACTGATGGGGACCTTGAGAGAATTGTAGAGATAATAAAATCATTATGGAAATAGATGGGATGTATGTTTAATGAGAAAACTAAACTTATTTATAAAAAGGTTAATAGACTTCTTTGGAAGTTTGATTGGATCAATAATCATATCTCCTATACTTATTATAATTGCACTATTAATTAAACTTACATCAAAAGGTCCAGTTTTCTTTAAACAAGAGCGTTTAGGTAAAGATGGGAAGACCTTTAAGATTCTAAAGTTTAGAACAATGGTTGTGAATGCTGAGAAGATTGGTGACGGGTTGTTTGTTAAAACAGAGCTAGACAATCGCATCACTAAAATCGGAAAGTTATTAAGAGCAACAAGCTTAGATGAGCTTCCGCAACTATGGAATGTAATTGTTGGTGATATGAGCTTGGTTGGCCCTAGACCACCAGTACCTCATCATCCACATAAGTATGAAGAATATACTGATTTTCAAAGAAAAAGATTTGAAATGAAGCCTGGAATGACTGGGCTGACACAAGTAACAGTAAGAAATTCCGTACCCTGGGATGAGAGAATACCAGTTGATGTTGAATATGTAGAAAAGTTTAATGTATGGCTAGACATCAAGATTCTCCTTAAAACAATACAGAAGATATTTGTTCGAGAAAGTATTTACACTCACTCTGAAGAAAAGGAATCAAAATCTACTTAAATGAATTGAGGTTGTAATATGGAAATCAAAATAAGGAAGTTTCAACAAGATGATATCCCATATAAGGTGAAGTGGATTAATGATAATGACAACAATCAATTCCTCCATTATGATTTACCACTTCGAGAGGATAAGACTCTTTTGTGGTTTAACTCAGTTAAAGATAGAACCGACAGAGCTGATTTTACAATAACCTATAATGGAAAACCAGCTGGTCTTATAGGGTTGCTAAATATTGATGATAAGAATAGAAAAGCTGAATATTATATTACACTCGGGGGAGCTGAGTTTAAAGGTAAAGGTATTGCTACAAAGGCATCAGATTTATTGATTAAGGAAAGTTATCACAACTATCACTTAAATAAAATCTATCTTTATACTGAGGTAGATAATCTTTCTGCACAAAAGCTATTTGAGCGAATTGGTTTCATAAAAGAAGGGTTGCTCAAACAAGATTTGATTCAGAAGGGAAGAAAAGTAGACAGGTTTATATACGGTTTACTGGTTGAAGAATATCTCAGCAAGGGGAAATAAAACAATGTCAATAAATATTGATGCTACTCCAATACAAAAACTAAATATGAGATTGAACGATAATGCCATATTCATAAAACGGGATGATCTTATTCCGTTTTCTTTTGGCGGTAATAAAGCGCGTAAAGCAAAGCTGTTCTTTGAAGACTTAGAAAGCCAAAAGAGTGATTGTGTCGTTACATATGGGAGTAGTAGTTCAAACCATTGTAGAATAGTCGCTAATCTTGCAGCGTCAAAGGGATTAAAATGCATTATTATTTCTCCAGTCGAGACGAGTAAAACAACATTTAACAGTCAGATGATGGAGTTCTTTAGTGCAGAAATCGTAAGCTGTAAAGTATCTGAGGTGAAAGACACTATTGACAGAGAACTTAATAAGCTTACTGAGGAAGGTTATAAACCTTATTTTATTGAAGGCGGCGGCCATGGAAACCTTGGAACGAAAGCTTACATCGAGGCTTATGAAGAAATCAAAACGTTTGAATTAGAAAATAATATCAAGTTTGATTATATATTTCATACATCAGGAACAGGAACAACACAAGCTGGACTTGTATGTGGGAAGTTGATTAATAGAGATGTTAAACAGATTATAGGCATTAGTAATGCGAGAAAAAATCCTTATGGTGGACAAGTAGTTCTCGATAGTGTAAATAGCTATTTAGGACACATTGGAGAAGAGAGTGTGGGCTCAGAAGCTATCGATTTCATTGATGATTATGTACTAGATGGCTACGGTGCTTACAACAATGAGGTATTAGAAGTAATTAGAGAAGTTCTAGTTAAAGATGGCATTCCACTCGACACCACATATACAGGTAAAGGGTTCTGGGGAATGACAGAGTATATTAAAGAAAATCAAATTTCGGGAAAGAATATCTTGTTTATTCATACGGGCGGAACGCCACTGTTCTTTGATGATTTGGAGGTATTAGTGAATGACTGAACCATTGAATATATTAATACTAAGCTGCGGAACTAGAAATAAAATAGTTCAATATTTCAAGAAAGAATTGGGTGATAGAGGTCAGGTTATGGCTACAGATTGTAGTGAACTTGCACCTGCACTTTATGATGCTGATAAGTATTTCATTGTTCCACGCATGAATGATGAGGGTTATCTAGACGTCATATTGAATATTTGTAAAGAGAATAACATCAAGGGAGTATTATCACTCATTGATCCTGAACTGAGTTTATTAGCAGAAAACAAGGAGGCATTTCTTAAGATAGGAACAACTCCTATTATTTCTGGTTATGATTTGGTCGAGATGTGCTTCGACAAATATCATTTCTATGAATTCTTAATTGAAAATGGCTTTAAAACTATTCGTAGCTATGTAGATAAAGAGTTGTTCTATAAAGATATTCATGCCGAACTTATTGAATATCCTGTGTTTGTTAAACCTGTAAGAGGTAGTGCAAGCATCAATATCAGTAAAGTCACAACCAAAGAAGAAATAGAACTACTTTTCAGCAGATATGATAATTTAATGATTCAAGAGTTTATGGATGGCATTGAATACGGTGCAGATACCTATATAGATATGATATCAAGTGAACCAGTTGCAATTTTTATAAAAGAGAAGATTAAAATGAGAGCTGGTGAAACGGATAAATCAGTATCAGTTAAAGATGAAGAGTTGATTGACTTGATCAAGAGGTTTGTTAAGGTAGCCGGGTTTAAAGGAATTATTGATATAGATATTTTTAAAGTGAATGGCGAGTATTATATCTCTGAAGTAAACCCACGTTTTGGTGGAGGGTATCCTCATGCTTATAAGTGTGGGGTGAATGTACCTAGTATGATCATAAATAATCTTGAAAGTATTGAGAATCAAGATGTGACTGGTCAGTATGAAGAAGATGTATATATGATGAAGTTTAATGAACTAAAGATAATAAAGAAATAAGCTGATAAAGCGAGGTTTTATAATGGATATTATAATAAAAATCATATTCTTTTTAAGTGCCTTTATCATATTTTGGGCAATGATTGGATATTCGGTATCTTTAAGAATAATTAGTAAATTAGTCAAGAAAAAGGATTTGAAAAAAGACTACTCATATCAACCTACGGTTACAGTTATGGTAGTTGCTCATAATGAGGAAAAAGTTATACAAGAAAAATTAGAAAATATTATTAGGTTGTGTTATCCAAAAGAAAGAATTGAATTTCTTGTATCCTCTGATAATAGTACGGATAAAACAAATGAAATTGTGCGAGACTTTATTGAATCTCATCCGAACGAAAAAATTCGACTATATGAAGTTAAAGAGAGAAAAGGCAAAACGAATGCTCAAAATGAAGCTCAAAAGACAGTTTCTAGTGAAATTTTAGTTATGACTGATGCAAATTCTATGTTGGATAAAAATTCAATTACAGAATTGGTAGCATCATTCACCGAGAAGGACATCAGCTATGTCAGTGGTCGGCTAGTTATTATAAACAAAGATTTTAGCGACGTTACAAGTTCAGAGAATGCATATTGGGATAGTGATACAAAAATAAGAAAAATTGAGAGTGACATTAAAACCATTACAGCAGGAAATGGAGCAATTTATGCGTGTAGAAATGAAGACTATTATGACTTTGATCCAATAAGATGTCATGACGGGAATATGCCAAGACATTACGCGCTTAATGGTAAAAGATCTTTGTATAATCCAGATGCAATAGCGTTTGAAAAAGCAGGAGAAGTAATAGAAGATGAGTTCAAAAGAAAAGTTAGAATGAACAGAGGGATACTAGGTAACATCTTACCAGATATTAATATTTTAAACTTTTTTAAATATGGTTGGTATTCATATTTTTATTTTGGACATAGGACCTGCAGATACTTACTTTGGATTACACATTTAACTATTTTGATATCAAATGCGCTTTTAATAGTTGATTCTTGGTTTTATTCGATTATTTTTATCGGACAAGTATCATTTTATTTATTGGCCTTGCTCAAAGCAATTACAAAAATAAATAATAGATATTTGAATCTAATATACTACTATACGATAACGATTATTGCCCAATGGGTTGGTGTTTACAATATTTTAACAGGAAAAGCTAAGCCATTTTGGGAAAAAGCTGAGAGTACGAGATAGGGGGATGAATAAATGAAAATAACTATCGCTGGGACTGGGTATGTTGGACTTTCCAATGCAGTTCTACTAGCACAAAACAATGAAGTAATAGCATTGGACATCATTCAAGAAAAAGTTGATATGATTAATAATAAAAAATCTCCAATTATCGATCCAGAGATTGAAGAATACCTTGCTACAAAAGACCTTAATTTACGAGCAACAACAGACAATTATGAAGCTTATAGGGAAGCTGATTATGTCATAATTTCAACACCTACGAATTATGATCCAGAGAAAAATTACTTTAATACGAGAACTGTTGAGGCTGTTATTGCTAACGTATTATCCATCAATCCCGATGCAGTAATGGTGATCAAGTCGACAGTGCCTGTTGGGTATACAGAATCAATTAAAGAGAAATTTGACACACAAAATATAATCTTCAGTCCTGAGTTTTTGAGAGAAGGAAAAGCTCTATATGATAACCTCCATCCGTCGAGAATTGTAGTTGGAGAGCAATCTGAAAGAGCAAAGGTATTCGCCGAACTATTAGCAAATGGTGCGATAAAGAAGGACATTCCAATTCTTTATACAAATCCAACAGAAGCCGAAGCTATTAAACTCTTTGCCAACACTTATCTTGCGTTAAGAGTTGCTTACTTCAATGAACTTGACTCTTATGCTGAGGTAAGAGGTCTTGATACTAAACAAATTATTGAAGGTGTAGGACTGGATCCACGGATAGGGACTCACTATAATAATCCTTCATTTGGATACGGTGGATATTGCCTACCAAAGGATACTAAGCAGTTACTGGCTAATTACCAGGACGTACCAAATAATATTATCGGGGCAATTGTTGATGCTAACAGAACTAGAAAAGACCATATCGCTGATATGATCATAAAGAGGCAACCAAAGATTGTCGGTATTTATAGACTCACCATGAAGATGGATTCTGATAATTTCCGTCAATCTGCGATCCAAGGAGTCATGAAGCGTATTAAAGCTAAAGGTATAGAGGTTGTGGTTTTTGAACCGGCTTTTCATGAAGACGAGTTCTATAGCTCAAGAGTTATCAAAGACTTTGAAGAATTTAAGAAAATCTCTGATGTTATCGTAGCAAATAGATTATCTGATGAAATCAAAGATGTAGTGGACAAGGTTTACACGAGAGATCTGTTTAGTAGAGATTAAGTATAGAATTATCAATATTTTAAGTGGATTAATACACAATTGAAAGGACTAAATAATATGAAATTATTAACAATAATAGGTGCTCGTCCACAATTTATTAAAGCGGCACCTTTTTCAGAAGAATTCAGGAAAAATAACGAAGAGATTCTTGTACACACAGGACAACATTATGATGCGAATATGTCAGATATTTTCTTTTATGAGTTAGGAATTCCTAAACCTGACTATAATTTAGGCGTTGGGTCTGGAAGTCACGGTAAACAAACAGCCAGTATGTTAGAAGGAATAGAAGAAATATTGCTTAAAGAAAAACCAGATGGACTTCTAGTTTATGGTGACACCAATTCAACACTTGCAGGTGCATTAGCTGCAAGCAAACTTCACATCCCAGTTTATCATGTAGAAGCAGGGCTACGTAGCTATAACAAATTAATGCCAGAAGAGCAGAATAGAATTTTGACAGATCATATTTCTGATATGTTGTTGTGCCCTACGCAAACTGCAGTAGATAATCTTAAAAAAGAAGGTATTACAGTTGGAGTAGCAAATACCGGGGATATTATGTATGATACTGTGCTTAGAAATATTGGGATAGCGAATGAGAAATATTCTAATGGATTATGGTTCGATGAAATAGTCAGAGAAAATGGTGAAATAAGCAAAATTAGTGAAAAAGGTTATTACTTAGCGACCACTCATAGAGCTGAAAACACTGACAATCCAGAAAAACTTTCTAATATTTTCAAGGCATTTAGTGAATTGGACAAGCCGGTGTTACTACCACTCCATCCAAGAACTAAAAAATTAATAGAGAGTCTCGAAGTTGATATGAAGAATATTATAATCATCAAACCAGTTGGTTACCTATTAATGCTCTATTTAACTTCAAATGCATATATGGTAGTAACCGATTCAGGAGGGTTACAAAAAGAAGCATATTTCCTTAAGACTCCATGCACAACGCTAAGAGATCAAACTGAATGGGTTGAAACATTGGAAAATTCATGGAATGTCTTAAGTCAGATAGATGTCAAAGAGATCAAAAGCAAGGTTCGACGTGAATTAACATGTTTACAGTATCCACAGCCTAAGTCTTTCGGTGAAGGGAATGCTGCATTAAAAATATGTGAGGCAATAGTCAATGGAGGGAAAATCAATGAATAGTATCAAAAAGAAGTTAATGGATAAGACGGCAACTCTTGGTGTAGTAGGATTAGGCTATGTAGGACTTCCTTTAGCAGTTGAAAAAGCTAAAGCAGGATTTAAGACCATAGGATTTGATGTTCAAGAATCTAAAGTTGAAATGGTCAATGCAGGAAAGAATTATATTGGAGACGTTGTTAATGAAGATTTAGAAGAAATAGTTAAGTCAGGATTATTATCTGCTACAACGGATTTTGCTCAAGTAGCATCTGCTGATTGTGTATGTATTGCAGTGCCTACCCCACTTGATGCATATCAGCAACCAGATATCAGCTATGTTAAAGCTTCAGCTGAGAGTATTGTGCCATACATGCATAAAGATATGTTGATTGTTCTAGAATCAACTACATATCCTGGAACTACAGAAGAGTTATTGATGCCTATTCTAGAAAAATCTGGACTAAAGTGTGGAGTGGACTTCCATCTTGCTTTTTCACCTGAAAGGGTAGATCCAGGTAATCTTATTTATAAAACAAAGAATACCCCTAAAGTAGTTGGAGGTATCACGCCTGAATGTACAGATGTTGCTGCAGCAATGTATGAAGCAATCCTTGAGGCGCCTATTCATAGAGTATCATCGCCTGCAGTAGCAGAAATGGAAAAAATTCTAGAAAATACGTATAGAAATGTGAATATTGGACTCGTTAATGAGTTGGCTATTTTGAGTAATAAAATGGGCATAAATTTCTGGGAAGTGGTAGATGCAGCTAAATCAAAACCATACGGTTTCCAAGCATTCTATCCCGGTCCGGGTCTCGGCGGACACTGCATTCCATTAGATCCATATTACTTATCATGGAAGGCAAGAGAATATGGATTCCATACATCTATGATTGAGTCCTCTATGATGGTAAATGATAGAATGCCGGAATACTGCGCTGAAAGATCAAGCAAGATTCTTAATAGATTTAAAAAAGCTATGAATGGTGCTAAGATCTTAATTCTTGGTGTTGCTTATAAGCAAGACATTGATGATTACAGAGAAAGTCCTGCTATTCGAGTAATAGAAGAACTTGAAAAAGAAGGCGCAGAAGTTGTGTATTACGACCCATTTGTTTCTGAATACCGTGAACACGGCATAGTTAAGAAAGGTGAGCCTGAACTTACTGTAGAACTTATAGAAAGTGCGGATCTTGTTATTGTAACCACAGCGCACACAAATGTTGATTATAATTTTGTTCAGAGATATGCAAAGGCAATCTTTGATACTAAGAATGCAATGAAGCTAGTAGAATCACGTGAAAATATTGAGTTACTTTAAGGAGGACTTACTTTGAGTTTAAAATATGCGATTATCGGATGTGGAAGAATTTCACCAAATCATATAGCTGCTGCAATTGAAAACAATTTGGATATTGTTGCGTTATGTGATGTTGAAGAATCAAAAATGGATACAACCATTCAGAATTTCAAGCTATCAGATGAAACAAAGAAGTATATTGACTATAAAGAAATGCTTCAAAATGAGAAACCTGAACTTGTAGCAATTTGTACAGAAAGTGGAAAGCATGGGCGAATAGCTATAGATTGTATCGAATCTGGAGCGAATTTAATCATAGAAAAACCAATAGCTCTTTCTTTAGAAGAAGCAGATCAAATAATAGAGAAAGCCAACGAAAAAAATATAAAGGTCAGTGCATGTCACCAGAATAGATTCAATAAATCTGTACAAAAGATTAGAGAAGCTGTCGAAGCTGATCGATTTGGAAGATTGATGCATGGAACTGCTCACATCAGATGGAATAGAGGAGAAGACTATTATACTCAAGCGCCTTGGAGAGGTACTTGGGAGCAAGATGGTGGAGCACTTATGAATCAGTGTATTCATAACATAGATCTACTGAGATGGATGATGGGTGATGAAATCACTGAAGTTGTAGGTATGACAGATAATCTAATCCACGGATTCATTGATGCTGAAGATTTGGGCATGGCATTAGTAAAATTTTCTAATGGAAGTTATGGAATTATTGAGGGGACTACCAATATTTATCCAAAGAATCTTGAAGAAACCTTATATATCTTCGGAGAAAAAGGAACTGTTAAAGCAGGTGGAAAGTCTGTAAACTTAATTGAAGAATGGCAGTTTGCTGATAAACTGGATGATCCGGAAGAAGTCAAAGAGAAATACCATGAAAATCCACCTAATGTATATGGATTTGGTCATAATCCACTCTATACAGATGTGATTGATGCAATTAAAAATGATAGGCAGCCATATGTGACAGCTGTTGATGGAAGAAATGCACTTGAGCTAGTACTTGCTATTTACAAGTCAGCAGCTGAAGGAAAGAGTGTAAAACTTCCACTTGATAAGTGCAGTACATTAGACTTTGAAGGAAGGTTCGACAGATGAGCTATTTCGTCCATGAAAGCAGTTATATAGATGATAACGTATCAATAGGTGAAGGTACAAAAATATGGCACTTTTGTCATGTCCACAAAGGTGCTCAAATTGGTAAGAAATGTTCCTTGGGTCAAAACGTAAATGTATCGAATAACGTAAAAATTGGCAATGGTGTTAAAATCCAAAATAATGTATCCATTTATGAAGGCGTTGAACTTGAGGATTATGTTTTTTGTGGTCCTTCTATGGTATTCACAAATGATTTAACGCCAAGAAGCAAATATCCAAAAGGTCCTGCTGGGTACAAAAGAACTCTGGTTAAATACGGTGCATCTATAGGCGCAAATGCAACAATTGTATGCGGGAACACCATTGGTGAGTGGGCTATGATTGCTTCAGGAGCGGTAGTGACAAAAAATGTTCCAGCCTATGCACTAATGGCCGGTGTTCCAGCAAAACAAATAGGATGGGTCTGTGAATGTGGAGTACCTCTAAAAGACAATTTGAAGTGTAGCGAATGTGAAAGAGAATACACAATAGAAAATAACGAATTGAAAGAAAAGTAAATTGAGGGGAGTGTTGACTATGGAATTTAGAGACTTAAAAGCTCAATACGATAAATACAAAAAAGAGATTGATTCAGCAATTCAAGAAGTTATAAATAACACAAATTTCATCGGTGGCAAAGAAGTGAATACTCTTGAACAAAGACTAGCTGAATACGTAGGTCTGAAACATTGTATTACCTGCGCTAATGGAACTGAAGCTATGACTCTCCTCATGATGGCATGGGATATAAAAGAAGGGGATGCTGTTTTTGTACCTGATTTTACATTCTTCTCAACAGGAGAGATTGTTTCATTTAGAGGTGCTGCACCAATATTTGTAGATGTTGATAGGGATACGTTTAATATTGACACTACTAAGCTTGAAAAAGCAATAAAAAAGGTATTAGACGAAGGTAAGCTTACTCCAAAGGTTATTATCCCAGTGGATTTATTTGGTTTACCTGCAGATCACATAGAAATCGAAAGAATTGCAAAGAAGTATAATTTGAGAGTTATGGAAGATGCAGCTCAAGGATTTGGTGGTAGTATTAATGGTAAGAAAGCTTGTAGTTTTGGTGATGCAGCAACAACATCATTCTTCCCTGCGAAACCATTAGGATGTTACGGTGATGGCGGCGCAATTTTCACAAATGATGACGAGTTGGCAGAACTTCTTAATTCAATGAAGGTTCATGGTAAAGGAGATAATAAGTACGACAATGTTAGGATTGGAGTAAACTCAAGACTTGATTCTATTCAAGCTGCAGTTCTTAATGTAAAACTTACTGCCTTTATTGAACATGAACTTGAAGATGTTAATAAAGTATATAGACTTTACACTGAGAAACTTAAAGGTGTTGTAGAAACACCAGTTATTCCAGAAGGATATGTATCAAGCTTTGCGCAGTACACTATTAAGTTAAAGAATAAAGAAGAAAGAGATGCCTTACAAGCTAAGTTAAAAGAAGAAGGCATTCCAAGTATGATCTATTATGTTAAACCAATGCATAAACAAGGGGCCTTTGCTGAGAATGATTATGATGATAATGATTTTGAAGTGACAAAGGAGCTTTGTGAAACAGTACTCCAACTTCCTATACATCCTTATTTAACTGAAAAAGAGATTGAGAAGGTTTGTAAAAGTGTAGAAGAAAGCTTAGGCAATAATAGTAGAAATATTATAGAGCAGGATAAGATGCGTGATGAGTAACCTTAATGAGATTAAACAAGTAGTGTGCCATGTGACAAGCGTACACCAACGATATGATGTTAGAATATTTCATAAGCAATGTAAATCTTTAGCTGCTAATGGATATCAAGTGGTTCTGTTAGTCAATGATAATATTCCAAATGAATTCACTGAAGGGATTAAAATCATTTCGACAAACTTTCAATCCAAAAATCGAATTGACAGAATGCTTAATTCCAATCAACAAATAAAGAAGAAAATTCTTGATATTGATGCTGAAATATATCACTTCCATGATCCAGAGCTATTACCAGTGGCATGGTGGACAAAAAGAAAAGGTAAAAAAGTAATATTTGACTTTCATGAAGATGTTACACAACAAATTTTATTTAAACCATGGATACCAAAATTGATACGAAGAGCTACTGCATTATTTTATAGTTTATACGAGTCGGTAATGGTAAAAAAATTTGACGGAGTGATTTCCGTAACTCCTAAAATTGTTAATAGACTAAAAATCAAAAACTCAAAGTGCGTCATGATCACTAATTATCCAATTTTAAAAAATAATGTCTATGAAAGTTCAAATCTAAAAGAAAATGCGGTTTGTTTTGCAGGAGGGATATCGCCTCAATGGAATCATGAAAACATTATTTTGGCAATTGAAAATATTGATGATATTAAGTATGTTCTTGCAGGTAGAGGTAATCCTCAATATATGGAAAAGTTACAAAGTTATAAAGCATGGAATAAAGTAGAATATCTTGGGAAAATTCCACATGAAGAAGTAAATCAAATCTACTCAAAATCTATGATTGGTTTAGCATTACTTAGTTTCGATACTCAAGTAGGGGATGAGGGAACACTTGGGAACACTAAAGTGTTCGAATTTATGGAAGCGGGATTACCAATTATATGTTCAAACAATAAAATTTGGGCAAAAATGATAGAAAAATACAAGTGTGGTAAGCTAGTAGATCCTAGCGATATCAATGGAATTCGTGAAGCAGTTATTTCATTCATTGAAAATCCTGATGAAGCAAAGCGTGCTGGGGTTAATGGGAGAAGAGCTGTAGAAGCTGAATATAACTGGAAGACACAAGAGAGCAATTTGTTGAGTTTTTATGAGTTAATTAATAAATAAAATGATGGAGGAAACTATGAGGGTGTTAATTGTAGCTAGAGGATATCCTTCTGAAAAATATAATCTAAATGGGATATTTGAGTTCGATCAGGCAAAAGCTCTTGCATCAAGTGGTCACGAGGTTATTTTGTCTGCAATAGATATGAGATCTTTAAGAAGATGGAGACGATGGGGATACGAGACGTTAAAGAAAGAGGGCGTCAATATTGAAGTACTTAATATTCCAATTGGAAATATTAACAAAAATATGAGGTATTCTTTTGGAACTTTTTTACTAGATAAATTTTCAAATTATATTGAGAAAAAATACGGAACTATTGATTTAGTACATGCTCATTTTTTAGGACCAGGATTTATTACCGCTAAAGTATTTGAAAAAAAAGGTATTCCGTTAGTGATAACTGAACACTTATCATCTTTAAATAGTGATAAGATAGATCGTGAGTTGCTAAGAATCGGAGAAAAAACTTATAAGAAATTTAATAAAGTTATTGTTGTAAGTGAGCCTCTTGGACTGAGGTTGAGAAAGGATTTTCAAGTAGATCCGTTTATAGTTCCCAATATTGTTGATACTGATAATTTTAAATATGAAGACTTTGAATCTGACCAAAAACACTTTGATTTTGTTTCGACGGGTGGTCTTATCAAAAGAAAAGGAATGGATATTTTAATTAAGGCCTTCTATAAAGCATTTAAAGATGACTGTACCGTTAGACTATATATTTTTGGTGATGGGCCTGAAAAAAAGAATTTAGAAGATACTATTAAAGCATTAAAGATGAGCAAAAGAATTTCATTAATGGGCAAAGTTTCCAGAAAAGAAATCGCCAATAAGATGAAACAAAGTCAGTGCTTTGTCCTAGCTTCAAAAGTTGAAACTTTCGGAGTTGTGTATATTGAGGCAATGGCGATGGGGTTGCCTGTAATAGCAACAAAGTGCGGTGGGCCTGAAGATTTCATTAACTCTGATAATGGTATTATTATTGATGTAGATAGTGAAGATAAACTTGTAAACAGCTTAATATACATGCATGAAAATATTAATAGTTATAATAGAAAGAGAATTTCTGATAATGTAAAAGCAAGGTTTAGTTCGGATGCCATAGCTAAAGAACTAAATGAAATATATAATGACCTAACTAATAATAAATTAAGGATGTAATTATGATGTCCAAAAAATTCGTATATGTGATAGCATTAACTTCATCGATTGGTGCAAGTGTTATATCTATAGAACTTGCAAGCATTCAACTTTCAATTTTTAGAGGGTTTGTTGTACTACTAACCATTTATATGTTACTTGAAATTTTATTGAACAATAAACCACTAATAGTACTTAGTAAAAAAGAAAACAGTTATTCGATAGTTTTTATGTTTGCATGGATAGCCTATGCAGTTATAACGCTAGCCTGGGTTAAAGATTATAGTGGTTGGTTAAAATCAGTGTATTTTTTAACGTTAGGATTTTTATCTGTAGTGATATTTTCGAGGTATTTAAAGTCGAATTACGATATACTTAAAACATTTAAGTTTTTATCAATTATGATTTATTTTCATAACATTATGGGCTGGTATGAAATCACTACAGGAAATTACATATTCCTAAATAATAGTGTTCAAAAATATATGAACTACAAGTTGCCTGTATCAATGTTTAGTAACACTAATAACTTTGCAACATTTATGCTGTTTTCAGTATTTATTTTGTATGTTTGTGCCTCAAATTCAAATAAAATCAGCTACAAAATGATAAATATTGGCTTTATTATATCTTCAACCTATCTTTTAGTGATGACGGGTTCTAGGGCAAATATTTTGGGATTTATAATGGCATTGTCAACTTTCATATTTTTAGCTTTAAAGAATAAACGAGTTAGACGTGGATTATTACTTGTTCTGGGAGTGGCTTTTTTCATTCTACTAATTAAACCCGAATATATTATAAGTTTTTATTCGATGATTGATAAAAACTTAACTTTTAGGTTTGCTGCACAGATTGGTTCGGATGCAACCAGAATTAATTTGATTAAAAACGGTATGAATTTTTTGATATCCACTTTTGGATTTGGAACTGGAGCAGGAAATATCGAAATATGGATGGCTAGTTATAGCAAATATTACGTTGGAGATATAGTCAATATACACAACTGGTGGTTTGAGGTATTAGTTGGTTATGGAGTTATAATATTTACAATGTACATGTGCTTCTATATAGGATTATTTAGATCCATGTATAGAAAATTCAAATTATCAACTAACAAAATAGAAGTTACGATATCGTTAGCGATAATGTCTTCAATGGTGGGATATATCATTGGTTCAGTTAGTTCAAGTTCTAATATTAGCAGTGAGTGGCTTTGGGTTTTTTGGGCGATTGCTATTGCATTTCAAGGGATTTCGAGAACAAGTAAAAAAGATGTGACTGTAAGTTGCCAGGAAGGAGTTAAACATTGAAGCAGATAATATTTCTTACTTATTTGAATTTGTGGTCAATGGAGAAAGGAAAAGGAGCGCCATCTTTCTTTAAAACAATAGATGCTTATGCTAAAGATGGATGGGATGTTATACTAGTTAATCCGAATTATAAAATTGGAGAAACTCCCGAAATCAATGGTGTTGTAAACTATAATTTCAAACCATTTTTTTTCCCATTAACTAAAGTCAAAAAGATAAGCTTTTTGGGAAGGATATTACATTCTTTGCATGGGAACTACATTTTATACAAAATAGCAAAAAATATAGTTGAAGAATCGCAAGGAAATAGTTGTTTATATGCATATGAAGTACATGGCACGAAAGCAGCAAAAAAGTTGGCTAATAAATTTGGGTTACCATTAGTTACAAGATTTCAAGGTACGGTACTCTATCCTATCAAAGATAATTGTATAAACAGATTAAAAAAATATCCACATTTTAATGCATTGAGTACCAATGCTGATATCACTATTATGACTGATGATGGAACACACGGAGATAAGGTGTTAAAAAGGTTGGGCAACCAATCAAATATTATTAAGTTCTGGAGAAATGGTGTGGATATAAATAGAAGCAATGAAGTAAATATAGATAATATAAGTGAAATAAGGAAGAAATGTGATATTAGAGAAAATGATAAGGTTTTATTAACTGTATCGAGATTAGCTTCTTGGAAAAGATTAGATAGATCCATTAATGCAATGGCAAAACTTGTTGATATCGATCGTAATATTAAGCTAGTTATTGTTGGAGACGGTGATGAAAAGGAAAATCTAATGAAATTAGCTAAAAAACTAAGTGTTACTGACAATGTTTGTTTTGTTGGGGCTGTTGAGCAATCAGAAATAAAAGATTATATGGAAATTGCTGATATTTTCTTGTCATTATATGATTTAAGTAATGTGGGAAATCCGTTATTGGAGGCTATGTCTTGCGGAAAACCCATAATAACTCTGAATGTTGGAGACACAAGTTCCTTAATTATGAATAATCAAAATGGGGTACTTTTAGATGTTAATAATCTTGATTTACTTCCTACAGAGATAATAAAAATATTAGAAGACCAAAATTATGCGAAAACATTAGGTGAAAATGCTAAGGCATATGCTGAAAGAGAATTTTGGAGTTGGGATGAAAGAATGGAAGCTGAATTGAACATAGTTAATAAACTACATCAAGAATATTATGGAGTTAATAACGATTAGGAGAGAATGCATTGAAACAGACAATTGCCAGTGATGCACTAAAATTAACAACATCAAAAATAATAACTATGGTTCTTTCGATGTTGGCAGCAATGTTATTATCCCGATTTAGAACCTTAGAGGAGTATGGCACTTATTCACAATTATTATTGGTGATTAACTTAGTTACAACTGTTATTATGATGGGACTTCCGAATAGTATTAATTTCTTCTTAGCAAGAGCTGAAACAGAAGAGAGCAGACAAAAATTTTTATCAATATACTATACTTTATCAACTCTATTAGGATTTCTAACAGGGCTGGTACTAGTCTTATCAACACCATTAATAGTATCTTATTTTAGTAATCCTTTAATCGAGAAGTTTATATATATTTTAGCAATTTTCCCATGGACTAAGATAATACTTTCGAGCATTGATCATGTATTAATTGTTTATGGCAAACCTAATTCTATAATGTTATTCAGAGTATTGAATAGTATCGCGATTCTATTAACCATATTTCTAGTAGAACTATTTGACTTGTCGTTTAGTTACTACATGATTATGTTTATTGTCCTAGAGTCATTATTTGCAATTGTTGTATATTTTATTGTCTATAGTACTGCAGGAAAATTACGCTTGAATTTTGATTTAAAAGATACTAGGAATATACTAAAGTTTTCTCTTCCTCTAGGTTTAGCTTCCGTTGTTGGAAGATTAAGTGTAGAATTAGATAAATTGGTAATAGGTAGATTCTTTTCAACTGAAGACATAGCAATATATACCAATGCAGCAAGAGAAATGCCAGTTACAATAATAGCTAGTGCATTAACAGCAGTTTTGATGCCGAGATTAGTAAGATTATTGAGAGATAAAGAATACGATGACGCTGTAAATATTTGGGGAAACTCTATAGAAATTTCATTCATCATAATTTGTTTTGTTTCATTTGGATTGATAGTTTTTGCGCCAGAAGTTATATCATTATTATATTCCGAAAAATACCTACCTGGGGTAGCTGTGTTTAGAGTATATAGTTTAGTTTTGTTGCTTAGAGTTACGTATTTTGGAATGATATTGAATTCTATCGGAAAAACAAAATTTATATTTTATAGTTCGATTTTATCGTTACTCATAAATGTGATATTGAATTATATTTTTTATTTGATTTTTGGTTTTATTGGTCCAGCTTATGCCTCTTTTATATCTATACTTTTAGTTCAATTACTACAATTATTTGCAACAGCAAAAAGTATAGATGTAAAATTTACTAGTATATTCCCTTGGGCAAAACTGGGTAGGTTGCTCGCAATTAATACATTTCTAGCTGTTGTCTTTATGCTTGTAAAAGAGCGGCTCCATGTTGACTATATAATCGGAAGCATTTTAGAAGCGATTCTATTAGGTTCTATCTGGGGAATTGTTTATTTGATATTGATACGAAAAAATATAATTGCTAATTGGAAAGTGTTGAACCAATGATTAGATTTGAGCGGTGCCAGGCACAGATAAGTGGACAAATGGATTAGTTAATGCAGCCTTTGTATTTTATTCTATTTTCTGATTCCTCACTCCCACCCATCCAGTGACTCCCCAAAACCCCCCAAGAAACTATTCATCCACATAAGTAAATTTTGGGAATCTTATATGAGGCGTTAGAAGTAATAAGGGTTATATGGGGTGAGATGATTCTGGTGGATGGGCCATGATCAGTTTGACATCCCAGATAGGCAGTGATGGTAACACCTGGATGTGCTGTGATGGTAAACATCCTTGATAAGCAGTGATGGAAAACATCCCAGATAAGGCAGTGATGGTAACTTTTCAGATCGGTAGTGACGGTTAATTTTCAGGCAGTGATTTTGGTTGATAAGCATGACACCATGATTAGCAGTGAAAGAGAACGGGCATTTTTACTTGCAGAGATGTCCGTCTTTTTAAGAAGATGAGTTTACAGAATATTGATGAAATAGAAGTCTATTGGCATAAGTTAACTGAAGCCATAAAAGCTAAATTGTTATAGAAAGAAAGAATTATGCTAGAAAACATTTATCAAAGTAAAGAAGATTGGGTATATGATCAGATCAAAAGTTATCCATGGTTTAAATCTACAGACTTAATAGAATTAATGAATAGCGAACGTATGGGATACTTGTATTTGAAACGATGGGTTGAAAATGGTCGAGTAAAAAAATACCCTTTTCACATATACAGTCCTGTCAATTCAAGAACAGGTGAAGTGAATGTCAATCTTCATGAAGCGTTATGCCAATTAGATGAAAGTACTTATTTATCTGAGTTTACTGCGGCAAGATTTCACGGCTTAACTGTTCCGGAGGATGGTCGTATTTATCTCGCAACTAAAAAACGATTTCGTGAACTGATGTATGATGATTGGAACATAAAGTACAAAAGCTATCTGCTAGTAGAGAATTGTGAAACATCTGGGTTTGCAAAATACTCATCTTATACTCAAACTGTTCTAGATGTGATCAAAGCGTTTCCAGGCAATATGTCGTGGGAGGAATTAATAGTTTTCATGACAGGTATTAATCGACTTGAAACCAGTAGATGTTTGAAGGTGCTAGAAAGTATTCATAATAAAAACTTGAACAAGAAGATGGGTTGGCTTGTGGATGGTGGATTTGTAGAGGTCGATAATAAAGTAGCTCTGATTGAATATTGCTTTGATCAAATTCCTAAAACTAAGTTAGTTTTCGGCCCAAAAGCGGGTGTCTACAATGAAAGATGGCGATTGTTGGAACCTGGAAATCCCCATGTGATAAGATAACTGTCAGAGACTGAAAAACAACTGCTAGAAGAAATTGAAAAAGATATCCTAGCTTACGGTTGAGTTCACATTACATTAAAGAAATCGCTGAACGGATCTGGAAAGAAATATAAGAAGTGCTGCCTGGGGAAAGATCTGTATCATTAAGGATGTTATGAACAGTTCAATACGGCATACAAAGACTCAATTAGGAGGTCTTCTCATATGAAGTATTCAGAAATTGAAGTAAAGAGGATGCTTAAAGCTAGGGACTTAAATCTTGAAGAGCAGATCGTGTTTAACATCTTGAACTTCATCAGGACAATCCATAAATAGTAAGGGGACAGATCTCAACTTTTGAGAAAACAGATCCAAAATTCGACAAGAATTATCATAAACAACACTCTGTGAAGGATATGATTAAGGGAAAAAT
>SWCH01000446.1_pt1 | contig 40769 bp, 35 predicted proteins | sample 4690051 | NCBI WGS metagenome assembly SWCH01 (sample SAMN10267282, study PRJNA491770) | bioreactor metagenome | isolation source: DHS bioreactor inoculated with | place: Japan: off Shimokita Peninsula | reverse complement strand
TTTTTTTTTTTTCAATACTTACTTCACCAGTTCAAAAGGTATCTCATGAACTAAAGGTTTAAATTACAATTACCCTGTGATTACTTTAATACTAATGTACCACATAACTGTATATATTTATATATGTACATACATAAAGACCTGCCGTAGAAGTAGGTCTTTTATATAAGAAACAGTTCTTTGATTATTTTAACAATATTTTTATATGAATCAATCCTTGTTCATAGGATATGGTTACGAATCAATAATGCACCTAATAATTAATGCCTAAACCAATTACTTATAAGAATTGCCCATTTATTTCCCTGAACAACATAAGGTTCTAAACAATGGATTAATTTATCATCACAACTCTTTGAAAAATATCCATTTTCATCATAACAAATGTCATGAGCTTTACAGCATGCATCAACAGGGCTTATTGGAGCTCCTGGTCCACTACACCCCGGTCCACACCAATTGCCATAAAGACAAGGAATCCCCTCTTTTCTTATTTTTTCTTTTCCACAATTGTATTTTTCTGAATCTTCAAGTTTTTTTAAGTCTTGTTTAAAGTCATCATCATAATCCTTTGAAACAATTTGTTTAATGTGATTATTTGATATCTTATATCCTTTCATTATTTCTTTTCCATGTTTATCTTCTATAATACTTCCGAAAATATTACAATACTGTTTACCTTTAATAAATACTACTTTTGCCTTATTATAATTTAAACCTACTACTATAAATAATAACTCTACATCTTTTATTTTAATCTTTTCTGCCTTTATTACAGTATATTCTTTTGACTTGATTTTTTTTCGCCTCATAAGTCTATTTACAAATATTCGAATGCCTTTATTGCACTCCATGCATCTCATTAAATATCGTAATTCATATTCTTCTATTTTTACTGCGGAACTTGTCATTATTAATCCACTCCTCCATTTAGTAGATACGTCTATCCTCGATCCTTTTTAAGCTTGTCTATATGATATTTATATGCTTAAAAACTGTAAAATGATTTTATTTTCACTAATATATTTATGATATAATCATTAAATGAAAATATCTTAACAAAAAAAACTATGAACATAAAAATCCATAGTTACCACACTATTAATATACTTTTAAAATTTCTATATTATAAATACATGGAGTTTTTTACAACATTTAACCTTTATGAAGCCGCTTTTCTATAATAATACTATCTGCGCTAAAATATTTTTTCCATTTTCTGTAATTTTTGATGCTCAGCGGAGTAGTAATAAGCTTCAGCTTGTTCCATACTTGGAAATTCATATTTTAATACTCTTTCTTTTGTCTTTACTACATCTATTGAGTTTTGGTGTATGTATGCACTAACCATAGATAAATACTCATTTGTATCTATTATTTTACTTTTAAATCTATCTTGAAAAACATGACCATGTCGCTTATATTTGTGATTGAAATATTGCGCATAACAAAAATTTATGCTATGCATTATTCTTGATATATCAGCTCCATTACAATCTAGCAATATGTGTCCGTGATTATCTAGTAAACAATATGCATATACCTTAAATTTATATTTTAGTTGATATTTTCTTATGAGAGAGAAATATTTTAGTTTATCTTCTCTTTCTTTAAATAGTTGTATTTCGCTTATAGATCTAACCATTATATGATATATTGCTGAATTAATTTTTACTCGTGCAATTCTTGGCATAAAAAAATACCCTCCTATTTTTTATTATGAGGGTATTTTATGTAAGATTTAAATTCTTATTCAATGGCCGCGATTAACTGTCCCTTGTACACCTTGTATATAGTACGATTATTTTATTGTTGATGATGAGTAGTCCCATTAAGTTCGCTAGAATAGCCATTACTTATGGTACGAACCGTATCGATATAACTGTGTTTTTTATATGACAAAAGAATCTCTTCCTTAATCTACCCCATCTTCTATTCCTATTATCTTCATAAGATGCAGCGCATTTCTTGTGGTAGAAATACCTGGTCTTAGTTTGTAATCAAAACAAATTTGACCATCCTTATAATATTCTTGAAAATGGTAATTTTTAATTGTATTCTCCTTTTCCAGCATTCCTAGCTCAAGATCATGGGTCGATACAAGGCCTACAGCTCCATTGTGCTGTAATTTTTTAATTAGCTTTTTTGCCCCTATATGCCGATCATAGGAGTTTGTCCCTTTGAATATTTCATCAAGTAAGAAAAATACTTGTGTATCCCCCTTAGTCGCTTTTACAATTTCTTTAATCCTCAATAGTTCTCCATAAAAAGAGGATATGCCTCTCTCAAGATTATCACTTATTCTCATACACGTATGTATGCTGAAAATTGAACATGTCATGTAATTTGCACATACTGGTGCACCTACATAAGCAAGGACTAAATTGATTCCCATAGTCCTCAGAAAAGTGCTCTTTCCAGACATATTAGATCCAGTTATTAATAATATTCCAAAAGGATCTTGTATATTTACATCATTACAAACCTGTCTATTTGTAAGCAAAGGGTGCCCTATATTTTTGGCTTTAAGCATTGAAGATTCCTCTGTGATCTCAGGAATTGTCCAGCTTGGATAATCATATGCTATGATCCCTAAACTGGATAGGGCTTCAATTTCACCTATTTTTTGTAGCCATTTCTCAAGTATTAATCCAGATTCATTTTTCCAACGTTCTAATTCAATTAAGCATTGATAATCCCATAGGGAAATCACATTAATTGGAAAAAAGAAAATATTGTTTCGGTTTTCAATCCTATCCACTAAGACCTCTAGCTTTTTTAGTTGTTTCATCGCTGATAACCCTTTATTGTTGCCTAGACTGTTACTTAATTCCCTAAGGTATTCAGACTGAAAACTCACTTTTTCAAAGTGCCTTAATATCCTCCTGTATACGGTGATACTTTTTTGGTACTTATACACCAAGGCAAAATCTTTATTCCGCTTTTTTATGTTGATTAAGAGTAACATCATCTGAAATATTATAAACAATATTGGAATGCCTTTTATGGTTCTATTGCCTGCAAAGGCTAGCAGAAAAGTACTAACTGTAACAATAGGTAATGCTCGAAAGACTACAATCATCCAAGAATTTATATATAATGACTGTCTAGTTTTAGCCCAGTTTATTAAAACTTCAATATTTCTGTTTTTTTCTGTAATCATCCTTCCTTCTGCCTGAAGTCTATGTCTCCACCATCTCTTAGTAGCCAATTCACTGATTGCTTCCTGTCTTTTAAGAATTGTCACTTTATCGCCATATGGATGAGTCAAAATATGTGCAAGCCTAGTTCTTCCCATATGAGTATTCCCTGAATTGATCCATTGGAAGAGAGATCCTTGTCCTAAAATATCAAGGTCATAAGAAAAATTGTGATTTTCATCTTCAAAATCATCTCCCGTATCGTTAAATTCCGTCCATCTGCCATCTATCCTCATGATGGAATCAACATTTACTTTTTTAAGTATAGATACATATTTATGTGTTTTCTTAAGTCTTCTATGCCTGCTAACGAGGTAAACAAACAATATAATCCAAAGCAAAGATATCCCCCAAGAAATCAGATGCCTTTCCATACTGCTTGCAAAGCTTAAAGTCATAATTATAGGTACTACCATCAAGAGCCTTAAACCACTAATATAAGTTATGTTTTTTGATAGCTTGTCTAATAAGCGGTCGTAATATCTCACTCTTTTTTCATATATCTTCCTTGAATTCATAAATTTCTAGCTCCTTTAACCTTTAAAATATGAATATGGGTTTGTTTTCTAAACTAGTTATTATTTATTTCGACAACGTTCAGACTAGAGTGCCATTCTCGCTTTCAGAGAAAACCGCACCTATTTATGGTACGGTTCACCTTTAATTATCCTAAGTCCTCTATATATCTGCTCTAATAATATTAGCTTCATTAATTTATGTGGAAATGTCATAGGGGAGAAGTACAACCTGTAATGTGCTCTCTTTAGAACTTCTTCCGACAGTCCTAAGGAGCCACCTATTATAAAAGCAATATTGATATTGCCTGTTACACCTAAATTTTCAATTTTGTCTGCTAACCCTTCTGAGGAAAGCATTTTTCCTTTTAGGTCTAGGGCTATAACATAAGTTCCTTATTTTATATGCTTTAAAATATTTTCTCCCTCTTTATTTTTAACAATCTCTTCCTCTGCTTGGCTGAGATTCTCAGGAGCTTTTTCATCGGGAACCTCTATTATATTTAGCTTTGTATATCGTGAAAGTCTTTTGCTATATTCATCTATGCCTAATTTTAAATATTTTTCTTTTAACTTTCCTGCACTAATTATTGCTATATTCATATAATCCTCCTCTACAAAGAAAGCTCCCATAAATATAATGAAGCAACTGAACCATAGAAGAATATCTTTTTCTATATACTTCAAACCTTTTCTTAGAGACATGTCACAGCCTTTAACTTCTGGCACCTCTGTTTTTACAATACTTTCAGGCGTTGTGCTTTCAAGTAAATCCCTGAATCGGTTCCATACTGTCTCAGCAGCCTTATTTGAAATTTGTTGACTAACAATACTTGAAACAATGGTTCTAAAATTTCACATCTAATATCTTGTCCGAGTATTTTAGGTGCCAATCTTTATTAGTTGTTTTAAATTTAAAACTTATAGCTATCTATAATTCTCACTCCTCTTTATACTCACTTTTATCTATCTTTTCTTGTAGTTTTAAATTTCTTAAGTATAAAGCAAAATCAGTAGAAACTAAACATAAATTAAGAACATATAGATATATTACTTGATCGTAGTGATAAAAAACTTTATTTAAGATCCCAGATATATAACCAATAATTAGAACCACTAAGAAATAAGGGCTTTTTCCTGCTACTGACTTTGATTTATAAGATTTGTAAATTGAAAATGGCCATGCTGCACCAAAGCAAATTAACATTAAAATTTCAAATATACTCATTCCAGAAAACATCCCTAACCCTCCTAATTTCTATTATTATTATTTTTGTTTTGTTGATAATATTCTAGCACCTACGTTTTTATCCACAAATTTATATATTTTATCTTTTTTAAACAAAACAAAAAGACGAGTTTCCTCGTCTTTTATTATACCTTATACAACTAAGTATTTGGGGGGTAAATCACAAAAATCACATGTATGAGGACTAGTCCAATCTGTAAATGATACCTTATCTAGTTCATATAAGTCAGGTGGTTGCTCATATACCTCTATAAAGTCATCTATGGCTTCAGGTAAATGTTCTGGACAAACTACATACATAATTTTCACTCCAAACAATTTTATCTTATTTTCCCCAGGTTTTTAATTATTATTCTAACCTTTTGGTGTTGCTTCTAATACTACCTGTAATTCTTCTTTTTTTCCATCTCGCATTATATCCACTTTTATTTTATCACCTGGTCTGTATTCATACAAGCCCTTCACAAGCTGACCCATAGATTCAATTTTTTTATCGTTCATAGCTAATATAACATCATCACCTTGCATTCCCGCCTTGTAAACAGGAGTGCCAGGAAGTACTTCATATACATATACTCCTGATTTAGTTCCTAGATTATTACCATATGTAGCTATATATTGTGCCACATCTACACCTTTTATGCCTAAATATGCCTTTCTAAACTCACCTTTTTCTTCAAATTCATCTACTATAGGTTTTGCCATATTGATTGGTATTGCAAATCCTAAACCTTCACCTGTTTGTATTTTGGCAGTATTTATTCCGATAACCTCTCCATCACTATTTAAAAGTGGTCCTCCACTATTTCCTGGATTGATTGAAGCATCTGTCTGTATTAACCCGTCTATACTTTCAAATTGATTTAAAGGGATAGTCCTTTCTAAACCGCTTATAATTCCTGAAGTTACAGTCCTTTCAAAGGTAAGACCCAATGGATTACCTATAGCAATAGCTAAATCCCCTACCACTAACTCATCAGAATTTCCTAAAATAGCTACTGGTAAATTATCTGCTTGAACCTTCACAACTGCTAAATCCAACACAGGATCATTCCATAGTACATCAGCCCTTAAGTTCCTACCATCATAAAGTAGTACCTTTACTTCTTCTGCTTGACCTTCATTAACAACATGAGCATTGGTCAAAATATAACCTCGATTATCAATAATTACTCCAGTACCTACACCTTCTCCTCTTTGTGTGCCGAAAAAAGGGTTTTGCTGGACTGAAACAGTGGTTATGCCAACCACTGAAGGCATGGCTTTTTTCACTACTGCCGGAATAATATTCATATCCCCGCCTTTTGTAACAATCTCTATATTTTGTGGTATATTTTGATTAGAACTGTTCTGTCCATATAAATATGTAGATGATATATAAGCTCCGACTGTTCCTCCAATCATAGCAGAAATCAATGCTACTACAATAATGGTTACCAAAGATGTATTTTTCTTTTTTCTTCTAGAAGTTTGTAACGATGGCTCTACATAATACCTACTATTAGTACTTTCTACTGTGTCGTCCATAGATACTTGCTTTTCAAAATCCTCATTATTTTTTTCATCCAACGTCATCTATAACATCACATCCTTAACTTTTATTTACTAATATTATATATCTTACTTACCCTATCTCTAAAAGTTAAATCTAAATTTATATCCAATCCAACAGAAATTTTTTTAGATGTTAAAACTCCTTTAACAGTCTCATATGCTAATTCAGGAAAATTATTTTCTCTGCTTAAATGACCTAATAATACATGGGTTACAGGACTAGAACTATATAATAGTTCTGCAATAAACTCTCCTGCCGCATCATTAGAAAGATGACCTTGATCTCCTAAAATTCTTTGTTTAAGAAACCATGGATACCTTCCCACTTTTAACATTTCTACATCATGATTAGATTCTAACATTAGTAGATCAGATCCAAGAATTTCTTCCTTAATCTGATCATTGACATGCCCTAAATCCGTTGTTACACTAATTTTTGCATTTTGATTTAAAAATGAGAATGCCACGGGTTCATTTGCATCATGGGAAATCCCAAATGATTTAATTTCAATATCCCCTATAGAAAAATCCACTCCCGTGTCAAAAAATCTAATATTTTCCTCTTTTATTTTTCCAAGTTTAGATTTCATACCTTCCCATGTTTTATTATTGGCATAAATAGGAATATTAAACCGTCTTGATAGTATCCCCACTCCTTTTACATGATCACTATGCTCATGACTAATTAGAATTCCACAAATACTTTCTAACTTTTCTTCTATATTATCCATGCTATTTTGTATATACTTACCAGAAAGTCCTGCATCTAAAAGTATACTTGAGCTTTCACTGGCTATATATTGACAATTCCCACTACTTCCACTTGCTAATGAACAAAATCTTAGCCCCATCTTCTACAACTCCTATCACTAAGTCTAAAAACTCTAACTTTTACAATTGTTTATATACTAATTATAGCTATTATTAATACTAAAAGACAGGCTATTTTATGCCTGTCTTTTATAAAATTATATTCTCTTTATTTTTGCACCTAAGCTTAAAAGTTTCTGCTCTATCCTGTCATAACCTCTATCTATATAGTGTATATTATCTATCTCTGTATTTCCATCAGCCATTAATCCTGCCACTATCAAGGCAGCTCCTGCTCGTAAATCTGTTGACGAAACACTCGCTCCCGAAAGCTTTTCTATTCCCTCAACCACAGCTACTCTGCCTTCCACTTTAATATTTGCACCCATTCTCTTTAATTCATCTACATGCTTAAATCTGCCTTCATAAATGGTTTCAGTAATAATACTTGTGCCTTGGGCTTGAGTAAGAAGTGAAGTCATTGGCTGCTGTAAATCCGTGGGAAAACCTGGGTATACTAGGGTTTTTAAATGGATCTTTTTTAGCTTATCAGTGCTAAGTACCCTCAATGATTCTCCATACTCTTCAATTTGTACACCCATTTCTTTTAGCTTTGCAGTTATAGACTCTAAATGCTTTGGAATGACATTATCTATAAGAACATCTCCACCAGTTGCTGCAGCCATAATCATAAATGTCCCTGCTTCTATCTGATCAGGAATGACACTATATGTACAACCTTTCATTTCATCTACGCCATTAATTTTTATTAAGTCTGTACCAGCACCTCTTATATCTGCACCCATACTATTCAAAAAGTTTGCCACATCTACAATATGAGGCTCCTTCGCCGCATTTTCTATAACAGTAGTTCCTTTTGCCCTACATGCTGCCATCATTATATTGATAGTAGCACCTACACTAACTACATCTAAAAATATTTCTGCACCTACTAGCTCATCTGCTTGCACATTTATTATTCCATGCTCTAGTTCTACCTTAGCACCTAATGCCTCAAATCCTTTAATATGTTGATCTATAGGTCTTGTTCCTATATTGCAACCTCCTGGATATGCAACCTTAGCCCTCTTGAATCTTCCCAAGGATGCTCCTAAAAGATAATAAGAAGCTCTGAGCTGCTTTGCGATCTCATAATCAGCATAACAATCTGTGATTCCTTTAGTATCAATATCCATCTTTTGGTTTTCAGAATCCAGTTCCACCTTAGCACCCAGTTCAGACAAAATTTTCCCAAGCGCCTGTACATCTTCAATATTAGGTAAATTTTCGATAATACATCTATCTCCTGCTAAAATTGCAGCAGGAATAATAGCTACAGCTGCATTTTTAAAACCGCTTATATCTACCTTACCTTTTAATCTTTGTCCACCTTCAATTAGAAATTTACTCATATATCATATTCAATCCTTTCACAGGATAATTTTATAGTTTAAACCATACATTCCAGAAAATACTTATAATATGTAAACCTATAATATTATATCATCAATGTATTCATTTGATAAGCCCTTATATTAGAAGAAATTTTACAATAATTCCCTCCATAATATAATTTATAAAAAAAACAATAAAAAAAGTAGAAGTCTATATAACATTTTCTACTTTTTTATTGTTTATCCTTTATTTTTTTAGTAGTCCTCAAAGCCGGGTATAAATGACACTTCTCCATTTTCTAGTTCTATTCTCCAGGCAGGGATAGCAGTTCCTGATTCCACACTTTCCCAGTTGGTAAAACTATTTTGAGATATATCTAACCAATATACTAAATCTACTTTAGTAATAACTATTTCTTCTTCATCAGACACATCATCTTCCATGAATTTTAAAAGACCCTTAGAAGATGGCATAACTTCCATTTTATTTGTCCCTAGTTTTAAAGGTTTAAGCCACATCCTTTCAAACTCTGCTACTCCTTCATTAGTAACAATTAAAGACATATAACTATCCTCTAAAATCCTACCCTTATACTCTTGTTTAAATAAAATCTTATATTGATTTCCTAAAGGCTTACTACTCCAAAAGACTACGTCCTTGCTTTTAAATCTATATTTTTTAAGAAATTCTTCAGCTTCCTGATTAGCTTCTTCTTCTGTAAAATTTATATTGTTTCTAGAAAATATATCACGTTTATAGTGTAGTACTTTGTCATTATTAAGTAGAGTTATTTTTCCCTGGCTACTAAATAGTTCTTGAACTTCTCCTATTTCATAGGTAGTATATTCTACGTCAAGAATAGGAAGAGCCATTACTTCTATTGGTATATCAGCTTCTACCCTTATACTTCTTTTCTCAAGTATATCAACTACCTCTTTTATCTTTCTTTCACTACGAGCTTCTAGGCTATCCTTATCAAACATATCCTTCTCTATACTATATATGAGGAAAATATTTGTAATTATAAACGCTATTATAAGTATGTTCTTCGCCTTAGACCAATCCACACTTTCCACCATCCATTATATTTCTGATTGATATACTATGGTTCCACTATAGGCATCAAAATAATATGTGTATAAATCAAATTGTACAACCCATACAGGTATTAGCTTATTTCGCTCTCTCATTGGATTATCATAATAGCCTAGCTTAATCAAGCGTATAGATTTTAATACTTCATTACCTACATTTTCTTCACTAGGATAGTTATCCTCTTTACTAATACTCCTTAAATACTTTTGTTTTATCTTGTCAAAATTAGAATCTATCACCTGTAATGGAGTTAATACTGTTGTATTATTTAGATCTTCTTCTTCTAGAAAATTTACTGCAACCTTTTCATTTTTTATATATCGTTCATAGTGAATAATTTGCTTACCCTCAACTACAACGACTATAGGTCGATGGCTTAATTTATCATTATAATAAACTGGCATACTATTTATCCTATATCCAAAAACGAATTCATATCCTTTTCTTTTGTTATCTTCAGATATATTTACTTCTTTTAGATATGTATTGTTAGGCCATCCTCCATGCTCTTTAACAAAACTATAGGCTTCTTTTAAAGCATCCCAGTATTGTAAATTCCCCGTAGATTTTTCAGGATCTATTTCTTCAAAATACTCTAGGGCTCCTGTTGTATCAATCTTTAATACCTTTTTCCCATAACCATACATATATATGACAGATCCATTTGTTTCAGTTATTTTTCTAACGAAATCAAAGCTTTCTCCAAAAAAAGTACTAGAATAAGCTTCAACTTGAGCTTCATTATATGGGTCTATTTCTTCTACCACTTGAATTGTTGGTATATTATCTTTTAAACTAACGGGTATAAGTCTATGACTTTCTACTACATTGCTACTTGATACCACATTTCCATAAACATCTTTAATATCATAATAGATATTGTAGCTATTTTGATCAATAAGAGATATTGCCTTTGGAAAATTACTTATTTTATTACTTATTCCCTTTAATCTATAGTATTTATCAGTAGCTGTATTGGATAAAAATACTCCAGTACCTTCAGTAGCTCCTATTAAAATACTATCTAGCTCCTGGATTTTCCCTGCTATTCCAGCCTCTTTCCCTTCAGATAAATTCCTTACAACAGAAAGAGGAATACTTAAACCAAAGTCCATAAGTATTGACTTAGACTTATATACTTCTTCCCATTTCTCCTTGGCAACTTCTTCCACTGTTGCTCCTTCTTGAAAATAATTATCTTTAAACAGCATTAGAGTTTCTGGCCAAAATCCTTCAAAATCTTCTTGTCCCATACTAAATGTATCAGAGTAAAGTACTGTATGAAGACCACCCCCAAAGTTAACTATAAAACTTTGGGGGCTCACTATACTGATAAGCGTTTTTATGTTGTCATTTTTGTGAATGTCTTTATTTTCAACCTGTTTGGAAGTTGTTAATACTTCTGCCAGTGGAATGCTGATCCAGAGCTGTTGGGTAAGGATAATGCTTAATACAAATAGTATTGTTAACAATACTGTTTTAAATTTTTCCTTACGCACAAAACTCTCCTCCATCTTCCTATTTTTTTATTTTTTCCAATATATTTTCAAGAATATTGGTGCTTTTGATTCTTTCCAAAGAGCGACTCATTTCTTCATCCTTTGTTTTAACTGAAAAATACCTAATAACTGAATCTTTAGAATTACCTAGTTTATCCTTCACACTAAAAACCATTCTATATTTGCCTGGAGATAAATCTTTTAGTTCCTTTGTGTATACTTTTAGATTTTCCCCTTGATCTACTCTTTCTGGGCCAAAAATCAATGATTCCTCTGAATTATCTTCATTTTCCTTATATATACTCAAAGTTACCGACGAATCATTTAATACCCTTACTGAGATTAATAAATTGTCTTGTACTATAATATCTCCTTTAGGGCTATTGATTTCTAATGTCTGTTGGTCAACATTTATAGAATAATTATAATTTGGGAACGATTTATAGGTAGCATATCCTGTTGTTTGTGAAGCCCCTAGTATTACTAATACTAACGCTCCAGTAATCACCTTTTTTTTCATCGTAACTCCTCCCAATCTGTACATATACCATCCATTTTACAAGTTCATTATATACTATTATTGTTACAAACACATTACAACAGCTTTAAGAAATAGTTACACCCTTTTTTCTTCTAATGGTATTATTAGTACAACCTCTGTTCCTTCTCCTTCTTTACTGTTTATTTCTATTCTTCCATTGTGCGCCTCTATAATTTGTTTTGCAATAGATAAACCTAAACCTGTACCTCCAAGTTCTCTAGATCTAGCTTTGTCTACACGATAAAATCTTTCAAACAATCTTGGAGTATCTTCTATAGGAATTCCTATTCCATCATCTTTAATGCTTATTATAGCTTGATCATTTTCTTTTTTCAAAAATATCTCAATGTTTCCACCTTCGTGAGTATACTTTATAGCATTACTTAAAATATTTAAAATAACCTGCTCTATTCTGTCAATATCCAAATGCATATCTAATTTATTTTCATCAGTTATAAAGCTTAAGCTTTGTTTTTTATTTTTTACCATCATGCTTATTTTTAATACAGAATTTTCAATAATCTTTACAAGATCATTTTCAGTTTTATTCCATTTTGTCTGATTATAATCCAGACTTGATAATTGCAGAAGATCTTTTATTAACCTTGACATTCTATCAGCTTCACTATTTACTACTTGTAAAAAGCTTTCTGATAGTTGTCTGTCTTCTAATGCACCCTCTAACAAAGTTTCAGTGTAGCTTTTAATACTTGTTAAAGGAGTTTTTAACTCATGAGAAACATTAGCTACAAATTCTTTTCTCATATTGTCTAGTTTTTGCCTTTCAGTTATATCCTGTAGCACCATTACTATTCCAGCTTTTTCGCCCTTTTCATTTTCATAAGGGGCAAAATTAGCCTGTAAGATAATTTTATTTAGCTTTATTAATTCACTACCTGTCCAAGTACTATCGTTGAATTCCATATACTCCTTAGTCAACTTAGGGTTAAAATCTTTCATTATATCATCATAAAAAATGGTCTTAAGCTGAGTATGTTCTAGCCCTAACATCTTTACTGCTGTTGGGTTTATATGAATAATTTCCCCTTCATTATTTATAGCTATTAAACCATCTGCCATATAGTCTAGTATAGTTTGCAACTTGCTTTTTTCATTATAAACCTCTGTCAAAGTGATTTTTAGCTTTTCTCTTAAGTAGTTAAACATCTCTGCTAACTGACCAATTTCATCATCAGACTTCACCTCAACGATTTGGTCAAAATCACCCTTTGCCATCCTTGACGCCTTTATAGTCACATCTTTAATAGGCTCTGTGACACTTCTTGCAATGAAATATCCTAAAAACACAGTTATTATTAATGCCAACAAAGTTGCTTGAGTGAGTATATTCTTTGATTCTCCCAAAGAATCATATATAGATGTTAGATTTGCCTTTAAATAAAGAATCCCTATAACCTGTTGTGTACTTTGATTTCTTATGGGAAACACCATATTTTTAACTGATATTTCATCTCTTTTAATAGAATTTGACTCAGCAATTTCTCCATTATAACCCTCAGTAAGGAGTTGATAGTCAAGTAAGTCTACTCCACTTTTACCCAGTACACTGGTATTACTAGATGCAATTATTTTAAAATCCATATTAATTACAAAAATATCCTCTTGATATCCTCTTGCCCAAGTATCTACATCCTTTTGAATTTCGTCCTTATTGACATTAATATCATTAAATTTTTCAAACGAATTTAATAAACCATCCTCAGCAAGCCTTGTTAGATTATCTCTAACAACGCCTAGATGATAGTCTTCAAATTGCTGTATTATAAATACACCAACAATAATCATGGCTATGAAAACCAATAGAAAGTATATGGTTATAAACTTCCACCTTATACTCTTAAACATATTAAGCCCTCCTAAAGTAATATCCTACGCCCCTTTTGGTAAGGATATATTTAGGATTGCTGGAATTATCTTCAATTTTTTCTCTTAGTCTTCTAACTGTCACATCTACAGTTCTTATGTCTCCATAATACTCATAACCCCAAACCTCTTCTAAAAGCTGCTCTCTAGAAAAGACTTGATCTTCTTGAGTTGCTAAATATTTCAAAAGTTCAAACTCTCTTAATGTTAGCTCTAAAATTGTAGAGCCTTTTTTTACTTCATATTTATTAAGATCTATTGTTAGTTCTCCTGATGAAATAACCTTAACCTTTGAACCACTATTCACAGGGGCAGTTCTTCGTATATTCGCTTTAACTCTTGCCATCAATTCTCTAACACTAAATGGCTTAGTTATATAATCATCTGCTCCTAGATCTAATCCCAGTACCTTATCTACCTCTTCTTCTTTTGCTGTAAGCATCAGAATTGGAGTGTTAAAGGTTTCCCTAATCTTTTTACATACCTGAAAGCCATCAATTTTAGGAAGCATAATATCTAAGAGAATCAAGTCTGGCTCAAACTGGTAAACCTTTCTGATGGCTTCTTCTCCATCATAAGCTATATTTACATCATATCCTTCTTTAATTAGATTAAATTTTACAATGTCTGCTATTGGCTTTTCATCATCCACAACTAAAACTTTTTTGTTCATTATATCCCACCTCATAAATTCAACTTTATAAAATACCCCAATATTTTTTAATTTTATAATATAAGCAAAGCCTTATAGTTGTTTTTATTATAGCATATATAATATTGTAATATATACTCCACTTTTTAAATAATTTCAAAGCTTTTTTCTATATAAGCCCTTTAATTACTATTCACTATATGTTTTTTCCAATGTACTTGAAAAAACCTCTTTATGGGCATTTTCAAAACTATTTCCTTTTTTTAGTTTGCTCAATACTTCTTCTAAGGATTCTATTCCTTCTCTTTCCACTAAACCCTTTACTAACTCAAAAGATCTCTTATAAGCTAGAATTTGATCTAGTTCATTAAAGCTTTGGGTTAACTCCTCTACAGTATAAGGTTGTTCAGGATAGTCTAAATCCTCTCCCCATTCATAACCAGTTTGTACATACTCTTGGTATAAAGCCATGCCTTCTGTAAACCACAAAGGATAGTTACCCTTTGTCAAGTCATCCACTATTAAATGAGTGTATTCATGAATCATTGGTCCTTCATTTAAAAAAATGGTTTCCATATCTTGTGTTTCTTGTATCCAGTATCTTGGATTAATTATTTGAATAGTAGATGCATAATATACACCCATTGGAGGCTTGCCTTGATTTAGGTTGGAGTTTTGAATAAATCTTTGTGGATCATCATACACGATTACTATAGCTTTTTCCTTAGGGTCATAGTTAAATACGTTATTTACTTCATGATATTTAGCTTCTGCTGCCCTAGCAACTAAGTTAATAACTTCTTTATCTTCAGTTTCATATTTTATTAAGAAATGCTCTGTTTCTTTTATATTAAAATCTTTAGTTTTAAAAATAATAAGCTCATGCTGCAATCCTCTCAAGAAAGGGTACACATGAACCTTTATTTTCTCTATATTGACTGTTCCCATTAAAAATACAAAAGTCAGTGTGAAAATTAAAATGAGTCTCATATTTTTTTTCATTACTCTTTTCATGTATGTCCTCTCCTTTTTTTATAAGAGTATGTAGAGAGGGGTATTGATTATTGCTTATGTATGAATAATACAGTATTTTTAACATTATGTCAACCTGTTTGTTCTTATCTAAACTTTTAAAACACCATTTTCCATACCCTCATTTATTAGACGTACGTCTTTATTTTTTGTTCCATTTATATATATTTGTTATTCTTCCATGGTCGTTGAACATATCCCCTAGTACTAGCATAAATTGGTATTGAAAAAAGATGATATGGAGTGATTAAAATGACCAGTAAAAGAAATGGTTCAAAATATATTCATCCTTTGGTTTATGCTAAAATGACACGAGGTACAAATGAAAAATTAACTACTATAGTCCATAGTACTAATGATTGTGAGCATATTCGAGATCATATTACTAGTCTCGGTGGTAAAATAAAATATGAACTTCCATTTATCGGAGCTATAGCTGTAGAGCTACCAACTAAGTCCGTAGCTCAAGTGGCTAGGCATCACAAAGTAGAGTATGTTCATGACGATTCAAAGGTATTTAAAACAATGGATATTGCCACATTAGCTGTTCATTCTAAGCTAGTTAACGAATCTGGTTATTCAGGCAAGGGCATAGGTGTTGCAGTACTAGATACAGGAGTGGCTCTACATGATGACTTAGTAAGACCTAATAATAGAATAGTCGCCTTTAAAGACTTTATTAATGATCGTTCAAGACCTTATGATGACGATGGACATGGAACTCATGTATCAGGAATTATAGCTGGAAATGGATATTCCAATTCTAGCTATAAGGGAATTGCACCAGAAGCAAATATAATTGGAGTAAAGGTTTTAGATGAAACTGGGTCAGGTGACACTTCAGATATATTAGCAGGTTTGCAATGGGTTATAGACAATAAAGAAAAATATAATATTAAGGTTATATCCATGTCCTTAGGTTCTGCAGCTGATAGTTCATACCGACAGGATTCATTAGCTAGGGGTGTTAATGCTGCCATTCAAAATGGTTTTACTGTTGTTGTTTCTGCCGGAAATAGCGGACCTGCAAAGCAAACTATCACAAGCCCTGGTATTTCTCCTAATGCTATAACTGTTGGGGCAGTAGATGATAATAGAACATCTTCATTTTCTGACGATTTTATTGCTGATTTTTCCAGCAGAGGTCCTACACTAGATGGTTTAACAAAGCCTGATGTGGTTGCACCTGGAGTGGATATACACTCATTGTCTAATAAAGGTTCTAGCGCCTATGTAAGTCATTCTGGAACCTCTATGGCTGCCCCTATTGTAGCAGGAGCTGCCACTTTACTATATGAGAAGGAGCCTGACCTTTCTCCTAGTCAGGTAAAATCTAAGATAATAGGCTCTGCCATACCCATAGATAGGAATAGAAATGCACAAGGCGCAGGTATTATAAATATTGAAAATCTACTTCAAGTGGAAGCTTCCGCTGATCCAGTTGATGAAAGTGGCACACCTTCTTATAGAAGGCGACGCTACCCAAGAAGAGGCTATAGAATGTTTGATTCCAACATTTTAACACTGCTTATGTTATTTCTATAATATGAATAAAAGTAGATACCAATTCATTCGTATCAAAAAAAATAACAGTCTGGTAGATACCAGACTGTATTTTTTAATATAGTTTAAATATTAGCTTCACTGTAAATACGAATCTACTCTCATTAATATTTTACATATGATAGTGGGTTTACAGGCTTATTATGCTTTCTTACCTCAAAATGAAGGTGAGGTCCAGTGCTTCGACCAGTATTTCCAACTTCTGCAATTTTTTGACCTTTAAAAACCTTTTCCCCCTTTGAAACTAGAAGCTTACTATTATGGGCATAGTAGGTTACATAACCTCCACCATGATCTATCTTAACCATCTTTCCATAAGTACCATTAGTTCCTGAATATATAACTTTCCCACCATCTGCAGCATATACAGGGGTTCCTATCTTTGCACCTATATCAATACCTTCGTGTTTTCTTCCCCATCTAGATCCAAACCTTGAAGTCAAAGTACCACGAGTGGGATTATCAAAAGTTCCTGTACCTATTTTAGGAGGTGGCTCCTTTGTTCCCTTCAATACGACTTGTGTTCTAGGTGCTACAAGGATTTTTTCTTCTATGATATTTCTAGAAACCTCAATATTATTGTGCTTAACTATCTCAGCATAAATCTCATGCTGTCCGTCCTTACCTGAGGTTTTGATTTTAGTTTCTCCTTTATATATAGCTGTAGTTTCTTCGAACTCAATAGGATAAGGAATACTTTCTTCATACCTTTCCCTACTAGTGGTCACTACAGTTAACAAAGGTTTTGGTACGATTAAGCTAATATCTTGATTTATTTGTAATCTTCCAGGATCAATATCTGGATTGGCTTTTTCAAGCTCTTCAACCTTTAAGTTATATTTCTCAGCTATAGTCCAGAAACTTTCACCTTTTTGTACTTGGTGTGTCTTAACTTCATTTGTTCCCTTTTGGATTAATTTAACTATTTCTTGTACAGGCTTTACATTTTTAAACTCTGTAGAGGTCTCTTCAATTGTAACCTTTTCACCAAAGTATATATCTTCCATATTTTCTTCATCTATGTAGGGTTTCTTTACTTCATCTAGCACATCTTGTGCCTCTGATTCAGTGGACAAAATAGCTATTACTTTGCCATTAACCTTGATATCAAAAGCCTTTACCTTAATATTAAGTGTGGTTTTTAATGAGCTTTCCATTTGTGCTATAGTAGTAAGCTCTTTATTATTTGCCCTAAGTTTTTCATACTCAATAATTTCATTAAAAACAATTTCAGCGTCATACTCCTTATGATAATTGTTTTTTAAACTATCAATTACCATTGAAAAGTCTTCTTTGGCTCGAACTATTCCCACTGTATTGCCATTGATCTTAACAGCATATGCAGTGTTACTAAAGTATACAGAAAATGAAACAGCTAAAATTAATACAACGACAATGGCTATAATAGTAGATTTTTTCTTGTTAGGAGTCTTCGCAAGCTTCACTATCCGGGAAATATATTCGCCCATGTTCTTGAAAGCATTGGTTAGTTTCATATATAGAAACTCCCCTCCTTATCTTTTGATCTTAAAGTTAAAATTTCTATACCTGCACTTTAAAATCCTTTTTTTTGTATTTTATTGTTAATTTTATCCTTAAATTGACTCGTTTATTATAACATAATTCTTAATGTATTCAACCCCCCAAACAAAGGTTTTGCTATTGGGACGAGCCATAGTATATTATATGTATAAATATGGTTATTATTCCTTTTTATAGCCCAGAGATTTTTCAAACAAGTTTTTTAAGTCCCTATTTGTTATTTTTTCAAATACCTGGAGAAAATCTTTTGTTGTAGCATTTTTGTATTTGTATTTGTCAAAGTATACTTTCATACATTTAAAAAAGGCCTCATCCCCTAATTCTTCTCTTAGTTCAGATATAAACATAGCTCCTTTGTAATATACCATCACTTGATATTCTAATGGATCTTTAAATTCTTTAACACTCCGATACACCTTTTTATTTGCACTTGGATTGGAATTTATATAAGCATTGTAATATTTTTCAATCATATTTTTATATACTTGCTCCTTAAATTCTTCTCCATACTTCATTTCATAGTAAAGCATTGTAGAATATTCTGTTAAGGCTTCATCTAACCAAGGTTCATCTACCTGGTCATTGCCAACTATACCATACCACCATTGATGGGCTGCTTCATGGGCTATAACATATTCTAGCATTTCTCTATCTTCATCACAGTACAAACTATTGTCTATATAAACCAAATTAGGATATTCCATTCCTCCTACAAAGTAATCTGTTGCCACAACTGAAAACTGTTTATATGGATACTTTCCAAATAATTCACTAAATATTTTAATAGAATCCTTTGCAGCCTCCAATGAAATTTCTCCAAATAGATCATTTATATAATAAGAATAAATTTTTACTCCATCAACTTCTTGAGAAAGAATTTTATATTTATCACTAATGACCATTGCAAAATCTCTAACTTGTTTTCCTTCTATGGTCCAGAGAACCCTACCCTCTATATCCTCCTTTTTTATAACATCTCCTGTAGAAGCGACTATATACTCACCAGGCAAAGATAGTTCTACCCTATAGTCCCCTATATCACTATAAAAAGGATCTCCTATAGAATAATAAGGTTCTAAATTCCACCCTTGATTATCTAAAACTGAAATAATAGGATACCAGTTTCCTATATTCACAGTGTTTTCTCCATACCCAAATCTTCCAGTAGATGGGGGTATTTTAACTTGATACTCTAGATTTATTTCAACCTGTTCTCCCATATCAAGCTTTTCATTAAGATGAACTTTTAAAATACTATCTCCTAGTCCAATAGTCACATAGTTTAAAGGTTCATTTCTATTAGTCACTTTATATATTTGTATATATCCAGGCTCAAATCCATCTGGATATGCTAAGCTCATTTCCCCCTTTTCAAAGGGTACATTCTTTTCCTCTTTAAAGGCATTGGGATACAAATGAAAATATATAGAATCCAATTCCTTTTCTGTACTGTTAACATATATTATCCTTTCCTTGGCAGATATTATTTTTTCTACAGGATCAAAATCAGCATTTATTGTATATTGATTTACCCCTTCAAGACCTAATGTTTCCCCATTAAATACCGATGCGAATTTTATTATCTCAAATCTAGCTCCGATAGCAGATAAACTTAAACAAATAACTACCACCATAATTGTAGTAAGCTTTTTGGAATTAACTATTTTAACCACAGTACTTTCCTCCCTATTATTGAAATATGCACTTATATAACTATATGTATTGACACTTCCAATATATACATAAGTATATATTTTCAATATTGGCTGTGAAAACAAAAAAAGTAGGTACGAATTAATTCATACCTACAATAAATCTAAAATATCTTAATAATAAAAGCACCTCTTATGAGATGCTTTATAAAAGTGAGCATTTTAGCTATTTAATTTCATGTTTTTTATATAAACAGAAAAACTTTATTTTTCCGACCATTTTTCAAGTCTTAATTCAGCTGATCTAGCATGTGCTATTAGACCTTCCCCGCGGGCTAATCTTGAAACTAATGGTGCCATCTCTCTCATCGCTTCAACAGTATAACTTTGGTGTGTACAGGTCTTTAAGAATGTACCTACATAAACACCCCCTGTATAACGAGCAGCTTTAAGTGTTGGTAATGTGTGATTTGTTCCTGAAGCATAATCACCAAATACTTCGGCAGTATATTTTCCAATAAACAACGAGCCATAGTTATGTAGTTTTTCAACTATTTTTTCACTTTTATCTACTTGTATTTCTAAATGTTCTGGAGCATATTCATTGGAAATATTGATTGCTTCTTCTATTGAATCTGCAATTATAATTTCACCATAGTTGTCCCAAGATTCACGGGCAATTTCTGCGGTCTCAAGTTCTTCTAAATGTTTATCTACCTTATTTAAGATTTCTTCTCCTAGTGAAACATCAGTTGTTATTACAATTCCTTTTGCGACTAAATCATGCTCACTTTGTGATAATACATCCATAGCAATAATATCAGCATCTGCTGTATGATCTGCAATTATAAGGACTTCACTTGGACCAGCAACAAAATCAATCCCTACCTGTCCATAACACTGTCTCTTTGCTTCAGCAACATATCTATTCCCAGGTCCAACAATTAAATCTACAGGTTTAATTTGTTCTGTACCATATGAAAATGCAGCAATAGCATGGGCACCACCTAAAGCATAAATTTCATCTACACCAGAAATATCCATAGATACAAGTGTTTTAGGGTGAATTTTATTAGTCCCTTTCATAACAGGGGAGCATGCAGTAACTCTATTTACTCCTGCTACCTTTGCTGGAATAGCTAACATCATTGCTGATGAATATAGTGGATATCCACCTCCAGGTACATAGCAACAACAGCTCCGTACTGGGATAACTTTATGCCCTAGCACTGCACCAGGTGAAATAACATATGCAGGAAGATCTCTTATTGTTTCTTTCTGCACTTTAGCAAATTCTCTGATATTTTTAGCAGCTTTTAAAATATCTTCAATATCTTCTTTACTAACTTGCTTATAGGCTTGTTCAATTTCTTCTTTACTTACTCTTAAATATTTACGATTAGTTTTATCAAACCTTTCATTATAGTGGAGCAGGGCATTATCTCCATTTTCTCTTACATTTTCAATTATTTCTGACACATTTTCTTTTAATTCTTTAGTAGTTTGATCTGATCTTTTAATAGATGATTTTATAATTTTCATATTATTCTCTCCCTTGAAAGATTAAATATAATTTTATCTTACTTCTTATACTACTATAATACTACTGGTGAATATTATAAATCAACTTAAATGAAATTAAAACTGTTTAAAGTATCATTTAAATTTAATACTATAGATATGTTATAATATAGTAAACTACTCTACAGATAATAAATTCAGAGGTGAATATAATTGTTTTTTCAAAAACAAACTACAAATGTTGATCTTAGTGATACACCTATCGCTAATATATTTTTAAATGATTTCATGCCAATGGCTGATGGTACCTTTGTAAAGGTATATCTTTTAGGATATATGTATGCCCATGATAAAGATATGTCTCTTACAATTAACCACGAAACCTTGGCAAAGCATCTAAATATAGTAGTATCTGATGTTCTTAAAGCATGGGAGTTTTGGGAGAAAAAAGAAGTTGTTAAAAGGAAATTTATATCTGAAGATGATCCTACTCAGTTTGTAGTGGAGTTTCAGTGTTTAAAACAACTTATTCTTAATAAAACTACCTCCTCGGATACACAAGAAGTAGATAGGTTTACATCTCAGCCTGATGACCTAGTGGAGGCAAAGGGAAATCCTGTAATTAATGAGATGTTTTTAAACTTAAATCAAATTATGGGTAGAAGTTTAGTTCCTAGTGAGCTCCTGAAAATACTAGATTGGTATTATAATTATAGTATGAGCACTGAAGTAATAATTCGTGCTTTTATGTATTGTGTTCAGGCAAAAAATATTAAAAAACTAAACTATATTGAGAAAGTCATTATCGGATGGTATGATCAAGGCATAACCACAATGGAAAAGCTTGATGAGTACTTAGAAAGAACCGATGAACGTAATTACCAGTATACAAGTATTCTTAAATATCTTGGTATTTATAATCGTCTACCTACTCATCCAGAAAAAGAAACTATGAAAAAATGGTTTGATGTGTGGAATTTTCCAGTTAGTGTCATATATAAGGCATGTGACGAATCTATAAAAATAAGAAATCCAAATATAGACTATATAAACAAAGTCTTGGAAAATTATAAAAAATCAGGTGTTAAAACAGTGGAGGATATTAACAAGGTAGACACTCCTAAACCTTCTGTTAAAAAGAAAACTCCATCAAAGCCAACTAATAATCGTTTCCACAATTTTAAACAACCTACGTTAAACTACACCAGTGACGAGCTAGAAAAACTATTGAGAAATAAGAAATAAGGTGGGTGTGGCATTTGTACAATAAATTTACTAAGGAAATACTCTTAAAGTATGAAAAAAAGAGAAACTTTGAAGAAAGAGAGCTAGAATTAAGAAAACAGTATATATATAGTATTGTACCTAGAGTAAAGGAAATTGAAGAAGAAATCAAAAGCTTTGGTCTTCTAATGACCAAGGCCATTTTATCTGATGAAATTGACTATGAGAAGGCTTTAGAAGATATAAACAAAAGAATGAATGATTTAAAACAAGAAAAGGCCATACTTTTAACTGAAAATAATATTCCTCTGTCTCATATGGATATGAACTATAGCTGTAATATATGTAGGGATACTGGCTTTACCTCTACTAATAAAAAATGTAATTGTTTTAAACAAAAACTGGTTAATAAAGCTTATGATATGTCTAATCTATCTAGTAATTTAAACAAAGAAAACTTTGACTACTTTGATTTTTCTTTGTTTTCAACCCAGCCTTATGAGGGAGAAGTAAATTCACCCAGAGTTAATATGGAAGACGTTTATAAAAAATGTCTGGACTTTGTTGATGATTTTAATAATCCAACTAATTCGAATCTATTGTTTTATGGAAGTACTGGGTCAGGTAAGACATTTATGTGTAACTGTATCGCTAAAGAACTTTTAGACAAGGGAAAAATAGTAGTATATCAAACTGCCTTTAAGATTCTTGAAATACTTGGAGACTATAAAATAAGAAATAGTAGCTTACCAGAGCTAGAGACAAGTTATCAACTATTATTTGATTCTGATCTTCTCATAATAGACGACTTAGGTACTGAGCTTACAAATACTTTTACTACTACTGAATTATTTAATATTATAAATACTCGACTTATTAATAATAAAAAAATGATAATATCAACTAATCTAACTCCTACAGAGCTTCCTGATATCTATAGCTTTAGAATATCTTCTAGGGTCTTTGGTGCTTTTACATTTTTAAAATTCTATGGTAAAGACCTGAGGTGGGAATAATGAAAGCAGGTACGAATTAATTCGTACCTGCTTTTGTCATTCTGAATGCAACCTAGTGAAATGAAAAATCTTGAATATCACTCAAACACAGCTTCTTCACTACACTCAGAATGGCATTTTCGAGAGTTTGTCATATTATTGGACTTTTTCAGTGCCTTCCCATAATTTCCTTGTTATTTTTTTATTAAAATTTTATATTTTTTGTTGACTTTTGTCGTTTTTTGGTTTAAAATTTATTACTGTAGTTGTTTTAAATATGACCCATTAGCTCAGTTGGTAGAGCACTTGACTTTTAATCAAGGTGTCCCGCGTTCGAGCCGCGGATGGGTCACCATGCTAGTGTGGCTCAACGGTAGAGCAGCTGACTTGTAATCAGCAGGTTGTGGGTTCGATTCCCTCCACTAGCTCCATTACATAAAGGGGGATGTAGGATGACCTGCATCTCTTTTTTTAATTAATTTCTCCTATTACTTGTTCTACAGTCCTAACCATATCATGACTTGCAATCAACTCATAGCATTTATAAATATCCTTATGAAATACCTTATCTCTTATAAGCATTTCCACATCTTCTCTAACCTTTTTATAAGCTATTCTAGTTCCACACCCCAAATTTTCTGGATCTCCAAAATCAATAGCCTGTGCTGAAACCATAAGCTCTATAGCTAAAACATTCATAGTATTAAATAAAATATCTCTAGCTTTTCTAGCTGCTATAGAACCCATACTAACATGGTCCTCTTGATTAGCAGATGTAGGTATAGAGTCTACACTAGCTGGATGTGCTAGTATCTTATTCTCAGATACTAAGGCTGCTGCAGTATATTGTGGCACCATAAAACCAGTATTTAAACCACCATTTTTAACTAAAAATGCAGGTAATCCACTTAACTGTGGGTTGACTAATCTTTCAATTCTTCTTTCACTTACATTTCCTAGCTCAGCTAAAGCTATGCCTAAAAAATCAAAAGCCAAAGCCATAGATTGACCATGAAAATTCCCTCCTGATATTACTGTTTTGTCTTCAGCAAATATAAGTGGATTATCAGTAGCAGAATTAATTTCAATTGCCACTTTTTCTAGCACATAATCAATAGCATCTCTACTAGCTCCATGTATTTGAGGAATACATCTTAGAGTATATGCGTCTTGTACCCTCTTTTCACCTTGCTTGGTTACAGCTTTACTATCTTCTAACAATCTAAGCATATTTTGCGCACACTTTATTTGTCCACCATGAGGACGTACATTATGAACTCTCTTATCATAAGCATCAACAATCCCATTTAATGCCTCAACAGTCATAGCCCCAACTATATCTGCCAACTTTGTAAGCATTTTTGCATCATAGGCTGCTAAAGCTCCAACAGCTGTTAAAATTTGGGTGCCATTTATAAGTGCTAAGCCTTCCTTTGCAGATAATTCAACTGGTTCAATATGTGCTTTTTCCATTACCTCTTTACCAGACAGTCTCTCACCTTTATAAAATGCTTCTCCATCTCCTAACATTACTAAAACCATATGAGCTAGGGGACATAGATCACCACTAGCTCCTACAGATCCTTTTTCAGGTATTACAGGGTGAATTTGTTTATTAAGCATTTCTATTAAAGTATTTAATGTAGTTAGTCTAATTCCTGAATACCCCTTTGCTAGCGCGTTAGCTCTTAGGAGCATGGCGGCTCTTACTATCTCCTCTGAATATGGATTTCCTACCCCACAGCAGTCTGCCACTATTAGATTCCATTGGAGTTCTTTTGTTTCATCTTTATTAATAAATACATCACTAAATAATCCAAATCCAGTGGTGATTCCATAAACTACCTTCCCTTCTTCCACAAACTCATCTACTATCTCCCTAGATTTATTTACCTTTAAAATAGCCTCATCTGTTAACTGAACTTCATAATTATTTCGTGCTACATTTACTACATCTTCTATAGTCAAATTCTCCCCATCTATAAACACTTTGTTCATAAAATCACCTCTTTCTTTTATTACACCCAAAAATTAAATATATAATTTTATGAGTATATTTGTTCCATTGAAAAATCATGAGTTTGAAGATAATGATGTAGTACAGCCTCTAATGCCATTAATGGCACTGGACCAACTAGCTCACTCCCTACCACTGCTACTCCGTATTTACTAGCTTCTGAACGAATAGTTTCCATTACAATAGGAATTGGAGTCTTCTCATAATTCACTAGGTTCATTGATACTTGAACTATATCCTTTTCAGTTAAATGCAAGCCTATAGCTCTAACATATTTAAATCCTCCGCCACTACCCCTAACAGATTTTGCTATGGTCTTAGCGATATCTAGATTATTTGTATTTAAATTTACATTAAATGCAACTAATGGAAATCTAACCCCTGTAACCAATGCCCCTGACCTAGGAACAAACTCAAATGGTCCTTCATCTGGTTTCCATTCTTCTTTAGTAAATTTTTCTTTTAAAGCTTCATATTCTCCTTTTCTTATACTTACTAGATTTTTTCTTTCAGGAACAAGCGCTGCATCTTCATAGTAAAATACTGGAACACCCTTATCTCCCATATACTTACCAAATTCTCTAGCAATCTCTACTGCCTCTTCCATGGTCACATCATTAACAGGAACAAAGGGTACTACATCTACAGCCCCCATTCTAGGATGGCTTCCATTGTGCTTAGTCATATCAATAAGTTCTATCGCCTTACAAGCTAATTTTTTTGTTGCTTCAAGTACTAAATGGGGCTCGCCAGTATAAGTATATACTGTTCTATTATGATCTGAATCAGAATTTAAATCTATTAAACTTATTCCCTCAACTGACATAAGTTCTGCTTTAACCTGCTTTACTACATCCAAATTTCGCCCTTCACTTATATTTACTTCACATAATAGTTTTTTCATTTTATTCACTTCCCTTAACATTTTTAGATGCAATATTTTTCAAATACTTTATATCATTTTCAAAGCCTTCTTTAATCACTTGATCCTTTATTAAAGGTAAATTAGCCTCAATATTTAAGGCACACCCTATAATACCAGCCTTAGCTAACATTATTCCTTCTTCTAAATCTGATGTAGCATTAGAGTTAGATTTATTTAATAATAATAATCCCATTTCATATACCTTGCTACATTTAAGGCCATTATTTTTAGGAACAGTTGCTGCAGCTATACCACCTTCTTGTATTGCCTTTTTCCTTATACCTTTTTCTTCCTCAGATTCTTTTGGCATTGCATAAGCATTCTTTATCTTTAAAAAAGCTTGCCTATCTTCCTCTGCACCTAGTATTAATTCCTTTGCCAAAGCATCTCCCTCTTCAGCTACAGATTTATACTGCTCATCAGTAAGTCCATAATCCTTATTCAACGATAGTTTTGCCACCATAGAAATTAATCCAGCGGCCATTGCTCCTGCCATGGCCGAAGCTGCTCCTCCACCTACGGTAAAATCATTAGAATCCAGTATTTGCTCTAGTATTTTAAAATCAGCCACTTTTTACCCCTCCTTTTGTACCAAGTCAACCACAAGTTTACCTTTTTTAATAACCTTTTCAACTACATTACCCCCTAAATGGTACACAATATCTTTATATGTGGACACATCCCATATCTGTATATCTGCTAACTTGCCTACTTCTAGGGAACCCCTGTCACTCTCTAATCCTAGGGCTTTTGCGCCTCCTAGTGTAGCTGCCCTAATGGCTTCTTCAGGAGTTATTCTATGATTCCTACAACCCATCATCATTACAAACTGCATAGATTCCGTCCAACATCCCGGACAACAATTTGTAGCTAAAGCTAATTCCATACCTTCTTCCACCATCATTCTAGGATTAAAGGGCTTAGGATGATTTACAGCAAAATCCAAAGCTGGCATAATGACCCCAGGTACACCTGCATTTGCTAACTTTCTCATTACCTCTCTTGGAGTATAGTTTAAGTGATCAGCGGATAACATTTTCATATCAGCTGCCAAATCTGAACCTCCTATATAAGAGTAGGCATCAGTATGAATTTTAGCCTCAAGACCCATATCTCTTGAAGCCTTTAATACCCTTTCACTCTCCTTAGCTGTATAATAACCATGATCACACCATATATCACTGGCAGTAGCTAATCCAAGTTCAGCTACCCATGGTAACATTTCCTTAGTTAATATATCTAAATATTTGTCTTTTGAAATATCTCTAGGCCATCCGTGAGCTCCTAAAAAGGTAGAAACTATATCAATATCCAAGTTGCCACTAAGTTGTTCATTTACTTTTAACATCTTTATCTCATCTGATGTAGATAGTCCATAACCACTTTTACTTTCCACAGTTGTTGTTCCAGAATAAAGCATATTTTTCAATCTTTTTGCTGCATCTATATAAAGCTTTTCTATACTTGCCTTTCTAGTCATATTTACAGAAACCATTATCCCTGTTTCTATTCCTAGTTTTTCTATTTCACTAACATCATCTATAGTTAACTTGGCAGTATACTCTTCTACTCTTGATCCACCAAAAACCACATGGGTATGACAATCAATAAAACCTGGAGCTACTACTTTTTCATGAGCATCAATAAAATTAGCTTCACTACAATCAACTTCTCTTTTTACCTCTTCCTCTGTACCAATAGCTGAAATCTTATCTCCTGTTATAGCTATCCATCCATTTTCCATAAGACCTATCAAATCTTTTGAATCTTTTTTACAGGTTAAAAGCTGTTTACAATTAGAAATTACCAAGTCTGCTTTTTCTATTTTTTTATGCATATGCTTGCCTCCTATAAATAAAATTACTTGTACCTTCCACATAATGTAGAAGGTACAAGATCATCTGGGATTTAACGAGGTGCCTTTCCATCTGGACCAAATGTAGCTTTAGGAGTCCACCAAAGTGGAATTTTGATACTATCATCAGTTAACTTACCTTTTCCATTGGCTACATCCTTTGCTGTCTCATAGCCAGCTTGAGCGTGTCTTACTACACCTATACCTGAATCCACTGTTAATGCTGCTTCAAGTCTTAAATCTGCCTCTTCTGTACCATCAGCTATCATAGTAACTCCTGTATGAACTGCTTCCCCCATAGAATAGTTAGCTTGAATAGCTATTAAGTCACACATTGCAGCACAGTTTAGAAGTCCATTAAGATATGGCCAGTCTGAAATTAAATCTCCACCATCTTTCATATTCTCTGATTCAAAGGTAGGGTTTACAATAGAACCTGAGTCAAGGTTATCCCTAGAAAATGCCACAGGACCCTTTATTTCTCCCTTTTTAATTAACTCATTAACAGCTAAACCAAATTTCTTTCTTTGTCCAAAACCCATATAACAAATTCTTGCAGGCAATCCCTCGATAGGAAGGTTTTTACGAGCTAATTTAATCCATCTCTCTACTAGAGGATCTCCCTTACATACTTCTAAAGCTAGATCATCTGTTCTTTTTAAGTCCTCTGGGTCTCCAGAAAGACAAGTCCATCTGAATGGTCCACGGCCTTCACAGAACAATGGTCTTATATATTCAGATACAAAACCCGGAATAGTCATTGCCTCTTCTACAGGCATTCCTGCATCCCTACACTCTTTTCTAATACTTGTTCCATATTCAAATACCTCTACACCCTTCTTATAGAAAGCATTCATAACTCGTAGCTGTTTTTTCATTGTCTCTCTAGCATCATGAAGATATGCCTGTCTATCTCTAGCTCTATACTCATCAGCTTCTTCTCCTGTATAACCTGATGGTATATATGAAATTGGATCATGACATGGACACATTTCACTTATAATATCTGGCATAAATCCTTTTTCGTAAGCTTCTTCATATATATCTGCTGCATTTCCTACAACTGCAACTGCTATAGGTTTTTTCTTCTCTACAGCATCATTAGCAATAGCTATAGCTTCATCTAATGAATATACAATCTCATCCATATATCCTTTACCCATACGTCTTCTGATTACTCTCTCATCAGCATCTACTACTATTGCAACTCCACCGTGCATTTTCATTGCCCAGCTTTGATTTCCACCCATACCACCTGCTCCAGCAGTCAGATATACTCTTCCAGCTAAATCGTTGTTATATCTTTTCATTGCTATAGCAGATAAAGTTTCAAAAGTTCCTTGAATAACCCCTTGAGTTCCTATATACTCCCATGGTGCTGCCGTATATTGAGCAAACATTGTCAAGTTCTTGTCTTGTAGATCATAGAAGGTTTCCCAGTCAGCCTTCATTATATTAGTTGTTGCCATAACAACTCTTGGAGCTAATTTATGAGTTTTAAAAATAGCTACTGGCATACCAGACTGAATTACTAATGTTTCATTGTTCTCTAACTCTTTTAAAGATTTTACTATTGCATGATATGACTCCCAGTTTCTAGCACACTTTCCATTTCCACCATAAATCACTAGTAGTTCTGGGATTTCTGCATTCTCCATATTGTTCTCTAACATTCTTAATATAGATTCCTGCTTCCACCCTTTACAACGAAGAGTATCTCCTCTTTGTGCTTTTACCTCATAAAGAATTTCTGGTTTAGACATGCTATTTTCCCCCTTATATTTTTTATTTTTATAATTATTTTTATAGTCATTTTTATAATTTGCAAGTTATGTGCCAAGTCCCTTTAATCAATGCTTTTTACAATATTCCCTAAATTTCAATACATTATAGTTCTGCATTAACTTTATAATTTAGTCTGGAAATTGCACTGTATAAATTTTATACACAAAATATCAATTTAGCATTTAAATAACATGCAAGAAATTTTCTTTTTTGTATAAAATTTATACAAAATAAATAAGTGGGAATGAATTCCCACCTACAGTAAATCCAAATTTTAAACTCTTTTTATAGAAGTAGGTACGAATTCATTCGTACCCATAGTAAATCTAAAGTTTAAATTATTCTAAATAAAAAGCAACATAAGATTTATAATCCATGCTGCCTATAAAATATTATTCAGTTTTTTCAACTCCTAGTTTTTTTAACCTATATATTAGACTCTGTCTTATTATTCCTAAGTCTCTAGCTGTTTCACTAATATTCCATTTATTTTTTTCTAAGCTTTTAAGTATCAATTTTTTTTCTAAGTTTCTAAGTGTTTGTGGTAAAGGCAATTCTTCTTCATAAAAGGTTTCATTAGTACTTACCTCTAGGATATCCTTTTTTAAATAGCTAGGTATATCATTTAAAGTCAATTCCTCTTTATTTTCTCCAGCCCTAACCATTAAATTCTCTATTACATGTTCTAACTGTCTAACATTTCCAGGCCAACGGTACCTATATAACGTTTCAACTAATTCTTTTGATAAGGTCTTTATTTTTTTATTAAGAATTCTGTTATAAACCTTTATAAAAAACTTTGCTATAGATAATATATCTTCTTTTCTTTCTCTTAAAGGCAATATATATAAACAAAAACCTGTTATTCTATAAAACAAATCTTGCCTAAGCCTTCCACTCCTAATTAACTCCTGAGGGTCTTCATTTACTGCACTAATCACCCTACAGTTTACATCAATTGTATTTAATCCTCCTACCCTTCGTACTTTCTTCTCTTGCAAAACTCTAAGAAGCTTAGTTTGCATAGATATAGGCATGGAGTTCATTTCATCTAAAAACAAAGTACCATTTTGGGCTTCTTCAAAGAGACCAATTTTGTTTACAGCCCCTGTATAAGAACCCTTTTCTGTACCAAACAATGTGCTTTCTAGTAGGTTTTCTGGGATAGCACCACAATTAATTGCTACAAAAGGCTCTTTTTGTTTTTTACTGAAATTGTGAATACTCTGTGCTAACACTTCTTTACCTGTCCCAGTTTCTCCTACTATTAGTATATTACTATCTAGCATAGCTACAGCTTGAGCTTCCCTAATCAAGCTCTTTGTTGCCTCGCTATCTCCTACTATATAAGAGAAAGTATATGAAGTTCCATTAGTATTTTCAACACTTTCTTTCTCTGTCCCTTTTGTATATAGTCTTCGTTTTAACTCAATAGTTTCTGATAATAGTGTTTTTAACTTAGTCTCATTTTTGCTAATTGAAAAAACTGCTATGGTATTTCCATTTTTCACTATAGGATATGTGCTATAGGATACATATTTAGGCATTCCCTCATTAAAAGCATGGGCTTTATATTTATTAACAACTGGCATTTTAGTTTTATATACCTTCCTATGCTCAGACATTTCCTTTGCATCATAGCTATAGGCCTCCCATAAATACTTCCCCACTACTTCACTTGAAGATAAGTCTTCTAAAGCTTCTTGGGATTTATTGTATAAGACAACTCTACCTTCGTTATCACTAACAATTACCCCATCATTTATAGTTTCAATAATTTGCTCTAAGCAGAATAGCTTTGTTTCTTTATTTGTAAAGGCAGTGATTTCTTCAATAAAAATATATAAAAAGAATGTATCTTCAGTGGATATTTTACGAACCTTCATTTCATATTTTTTATCTGACACATCCCTTATTTCTTGATCCACCAGCTCATCTATATTCCAGTGAAATATATCAAACAGTTTTCTATTTAAGATATCATTTTTCCCACTTATCTTTTTTATATAATTATTTGCCCATATTATTTCCTTATTATTATTAAGTACAATAACTCCTGAAATATACTCTGATAGAATTTTTCCTATTTCAATGGGATTCATTAAAATCACCTGCCTATTAGTTAAATACCTTTATAATATAGGATTCTCTAAATTCTGTTTATTTCCTGCTATCTTTAAAAGGAAGGTTTTTATTAATTTGGTTATATTATAGCTATTATCCTAAATAAGCCTCTTTTACCACATCTCTATCTCTCAAATTATCAGCTGTATCTTCTATTAGAATTTTACCAGTTTCTATCAAGTAACCTCTGTGAGCAATTTTTAGCACCTTGTTTGCATTTTGTTCAACGACGAGAATAGTAATTCCTTGATCATTTAATTCTTTTATTAACTTAAAACAATAATTCACCATAATTGGCATTAAACCCATAGAGACTTCATCTATAAGTAATAATTTAGGCTCTAACACTATAGCTCTTGAAATAGCTAACATTTGCTGTTCTCCACCACTCATAGTTTTAGCTAATTGCCTTTTTCTCTCTGAAAGTCTAGGAAACATTTCATAAGCTCTTTTTATATTTTCTTTTATCTTCTTACTATCATTAAGTCTATAACAGCCCATTTTTAAATTTTCTTCAACGGTTAGATCCCCAAATATTCTTCTTCCCTCAGGTATATATCCTATACCTAAATCTGCTCTATGCCATGCTGGTTTATTAGTTATATCTTCCCCTTCAAATAATATAGTACCACTTTTCATTTTAACTAACCCCATAATTGCCTTTATTAAAGTGGTTTTTCCGGCACCATTTGCTCCAATTACACTAACCAACTCACCTTTTTCTACATTTAGGGAAATTTTTTTAATGACTTCCATTTTACCATAATAGATCTCAGCATCCTTAATACTAAGCAATATCATCATCCTCCCCTAAATAAGCTTCAATAACTTGATGATTTTCTTTAATCTCCCCAGGAATTCCATCAGCAATCTTTTTGCCAAAATTAAGTACGATTATCCTGTCACAAACCTTCATAGAAATAGGTAAATTATGTTCAATGAGCATAATAGTTTTTCCCTGATCTTTTAGGTCATACACTAAATCTATAACTTCACCTATGGCATAGTTGCTTAGACCTGCACAAGGTTCATCTAACATGATTAACATAGGATCTATAGCTAAAGCCCTAGCAATTTCAAGTCTTCGTAAATAGCCTAGACTAACTTCAGATGCCTTCTTATCTTTAAAGTCTAATAGCTGTACTTTTTCTAAAATTTCAAGAGCCTTATCTATAGATTCCTTATTATGACTTTTATTAAATAAAGATTTAAACCCTATATTATATTTAATTCCTAAGGCAGATACTACATTATCTAAAAGAGTAATATCCTTTAAGGGTTTTGATATTTGAAAAGTTCTCGCTATCCCTTTTCTTGCCATTTCATGAGGTTTTCTACCCTGGACTTCTTCCCCATTCAAAATGATTTTTCCTGCTGTAGGATTATATACTCCACAGATTACATTAAACAATGTGGTTTTTCCTGCTCCATTTGGCCCAATAACTCCCAAGGTTTCTTCCTTCAACACTTTCATACTCAAATCATCTATAGCCTTTAATCCTCCAAAATACATCTTTAAATTTTCTACTTTTAAAATCTCACTCATGATGTTTCACCACACTTTTTCTAAAATGTCTATACCCTTCATTGAAATAGTTCATAACAAAGCTATTTTCTCCAAGAATGCCTTGAGGTTGGAATCTCATCATTAAAATTAACATACCCCCATATACAAGTAATCTATAATCAGATATAAATCTAAATAACTCTGGGGCAAGTCCTAATATAATAGCTCCTATTATTGGACCTCTTATAGTGCCAATACCTCCAATAACAACCATAGATAAAATTGAAACTGATACCAGAAATCCAAAATCACTAGAATATATAAATGTCATATAATGGGCGTATACTCCACCTGTTAATCCTGCAATACCTGTTCCTAATGCAAATGCTAAAACTTTAAATTTTAAAATATTAATTCCAAATGAAGTTGCTGCCATTTCATCATTTCTTACACTAGCTAAAGCTAGACCAAACCATGAGTTTTTTATTCTGCTCATAAAAATACAGGTTAAAATAATAAGAAATATCACTAAGATTAAAAAAGCAATATTATTCATTTTGACTCCAAATATAGACGGGCGCTTTACAGACATTCCCAAAGATGCCCCAAATAGCTCTGAATACTGGAAAATGGCAACTACTACAAAGTTAATGCCTATTGTAGTGATTGCTAGAAAATCTTCCTTTACCCTCATACTTGCCAATCCTAATAATGCTCCAATAATACCGGCTACTACAAATGCTACAGGTAAAGCAATCCAAAAATTCAATCCTAATGTGCTGGTTATTATTGCAGATGTATAAGCCCCTATACCAAAAAATGCCGCATGACCAATAGATGGTTGTCCTGCATAACCAGTAATAATATTTAGACTTAATGCTAATAAAATAAATATACCAATGTTTATGAATATAACTACCGCATACATATAAACACCACCTATATAGAATTTTTTTGACTCATTAGACCCGTAGGTTTAATTAGTAAAATTGCAATAAGGATAATAAAAGCAATGGCATCTCTAGGAATCATTGATCCTACGTAGGCTGAAACTAGTGTTTCAGATAGACCTATAATTAATCCAGCAAACACTGTTCCCATAGGATTTCCCAGTCCCCCTAAAACAATAATAGCAAGCATTTTGTATGATGGAATGTCTCCCATTGTTGGGTAAATAGAACTATATAAAATCCCTATCATTATCCCAGCTGAAGCTGCAAATCCGTATCCTAGAGTATAGCTTAATGCCATTACCTTGTGTACATTAACACCCATTGCTTTAGCAATTTCTTGATCCCCTGCTGTAGCCTTCCAAGCCAGTCCTAGCTTAGTTTTATTAAGTATAAACCACAATATAGATAAAAGTATTAGTGTCATAACAATTATAAGAACCCATTCAGCATTTATGGTCAATTCATTAAATCTTATGGTGCCAATGGGCATTTGCACAGGAAAATCCTTAGTCTCAGGTCCTACAAGAAGTCTAATAAAATCTCCTGTAAAAATAAATAAACCTACACTAGTAATAAGTGGAATAGTGGCTATGGTATTAGGTTTACTGATTATTGGTAGGTATAAATATTTTTGTATACCAATTCCTATAATTCCAGTTGCTATTGTAGCTACTATGAATGACAATATTATATTATTTGTTAATGTATACATATACCAAGCTATGTAAGCCCCTACAACGTACGCTGCCGCATTGGCAATATCCAAGATTCGTAAAATTCCATATATTAAGGTTCCCCCCATAGCAGTTAATGCATATACACATCCGATCATTATACCGTTAATTAGCTGCTGTAGTAACAAATTGTCCCACCTCTTTCAATAAAGTTGATTTAAATAAAATGTAAGAGGGGTACTATCTCCCCTCATACATTTTATTTACTATGGTGTTATTATATCTAAATCAGTTATTTCATCTAAATAATGGAATCCTCCATCAACTACTTGCTGTATTTGAACTGGTTTTATAGCTTCTCTTGTTGGTGCATATTCTATCAATCTTCCTGTTACCGTAACAAAGTCCTTAAGATTTTTTATGCCATCTCTCATTTGTATAGGGTCAGTACCCTTTTCTTCTATAACCTTAAATAAGGTCTCAAATGCATCATATGTGGATGCTCCCACCATATCAGGTTCATTCCCATATTTCTCTCTGTATGCAACTATGTAATTTTGAACAGTTTCCTCTTCACTATCTCTATTCATATTTGTAGTTATAATTATTCCTTCGGCATCTTCCTTGGCAACGTCAAGGAATTCTGCTGAATCTATACCTTCTGTACCAAGTATTGGAACGTCAAACTGTAAACGCTTGGCTTGTCGTGCAATTTCGCTTCCGTGAGCAGCATAGCATGCTATATATACAAGGTCAGGTTTTACTGTTTCTTTAAGCTTAGTCATCATTGGAGCAAATTCTTTTTCAGGCATACCAAATGTATCTACGGAGACGATCTCTGCTCCATTAGCGGTTGCATATGCAGTAAATGCTTCAGATAATGTTTTACCAAAATCTATATCCACTGCTAAAATGGAAATCCTTTTTGCATTAAAATGCTCTAATGCTACAACTGCTCCTGCCTTACCTTGTACTCTACCCGCAAAGGACTGAGAAAAAACAAAGTCCCCAGATCCTGTTACATCAGGATGAATTGCATAGGCTGAAAGCATAGGTATACCAGCTTCTTGCACTATAGGAGCGGCTACTCTGGTAGGGCCACTGTAACTTCCACTTACTACAGCCACAACATTATCTTTTGTTGTAAGCTTTTGGGCTATATTTACAGCTTGTTTTGTATCTAAACCATCATCATATGAAACTAATTCTACCATTCTTCCATTTATACCGCCTTTGTCATTAATCATGCTAACTGCAAGCTCTGCAGAATTACTTGAGCTTTTTCCATCTGAAGCCGCTGGACCAGTCAATGGAGCAAAATAGCCAATCCTAATCGGTTCTTCCGATGTAGGGGTTTGTTCTGTACCTACTTCTGTTTGGTTATTACTACAACCACTTGCACTAATTAACAGAATACAAACCAATATCAATGATACTAAGATTTTAAACCTTCTTTTCACCTTAATCCCTCCCTAGTAATTAATGCTGATTAACCTTTGAAAAAAACTCATTGAAATTTTGTCCTTTTATTTGTAAAGCAATTCCCATGCCATTTATTCCGAATATTCAAAATGTTGGTATTTCACATCTTTATTCAATCTTTTTTAAAAGGATTGGATCATGTTGTCTAAATTCTATACATCATTTTTTGAAAGTATTGCCTTACCTGTAAATAAAATTTATACAGGCCTGTATAAATTTTATTTACAGGTAAGGCAATACTTTCCATAAAAAAATGAATATGATGGACGTCCATAGGTGCTAAAGGGGGACTAAAACACCTGAACATCTTCATATTCATATTATAATTATTGCCAAAGTAATTTTGTTTATACACCACAAATATAGTTTTTGTTGTTATTTCATAGTATAGGGATTATGCGACGTACCGACGCAGGTTGAGGTTAAGGATAAGGTTAAAACCAAGATCAAAAACCGGTTTGACACATGGAACGGATATTCATAAACATATCCTGTAGGGGCGACCTGTGGTCGCCTTGGTTTTGGCATTCAATCCTGGCGACCACAGGTCGCCCCTACCGTTGTCTGGTGTAGTGGTTGATGCCCACATCGACCCGGGAATGCGTATATCCCCGCGGGGTGATGTGGGCATCACCCCCTACCAATGTTCCATTATGTTTTAATCTTTTAACCTAAACCTCAACCTTAACCTGCGACGTTTACGTCGCATTATCCCTAAAATTCGCAACTATTTTTATGACATGACATTTATTCATGTCAGCACTTAAAATCATTCACTTTACTTATTATTTATACTATCTGATAATTGTAATAAGAATAGTATTAATTAATAAATACTTGTACATTCTATTATAGAATAGTGCAAGTAAAATAATGTATGCACAAAAGTGCGAAAGGAGTAGTTTTATGAAACAAAAAATATTTGAAAAGTATGAAAGTGAAGTAAGATCCTATTGTCGTAAATTCCCTACTGTTTTCACTACAGCAAAAAATGCCATAATGACTGATGATCAAGGTCGCGAATATATTGACTTTTTAGGTGGCGCTGGGAGTTTAAATTATGGTCACAACAATGACTACATAAAAGACAAGGTTATTGAGTATTTACAAAGTGATGGTATCATTCATGGATTAGACTTGTATACTGATGCCAAGTTAGATTTTATTGAGTTTTTTGAGGAGAAAATTCTTAAGCCAAGAGATCTAGACTATAAAGTTCTATTCCCTGGTCCAACAGGTACAAATGCAGTAGAAGTTGCTTTGAAATTAGCTCGTAAAATCAAAGGTCGTTCTAATGTTTTTGCTTTAATGGGTGGTTTCCATGGTATGACTTTAGCTTCTTTAGCTCTTTGTACAGATAGAGGGGCTAGAAACGGAGCTGGTGTTCCTCTAAACAATGTAACTCATGTACCAGCACCAGGTCTATATGATGGGCTTGATACTATTCAATACATGGAATCACTTTTAACTGATGATCACAGTGGAATTGAAAAGCCAGCAGCATTAATTGTTGAAGCCCTACAGGGTGAAGGCGGAATCAATATTATGCCTACAGAATGGTTGAAGGCAGCTCGTGAGTTCTGTGACAAACATGATATACTTTTAATCCTAGACGAAGTTCAAATGGGTTGTACACGAACAGGAACTTTCTTTGCGTTTGAGCGTGCAGAAATTAAGCCAGATATAGTAGTTATGGCTAAATCTATGGGTGGTATAGGTATGCCATTTGCACTTACTCTCCTTAAGCCAGAACTAGACGCTTTCAACCCTGGAGAGCATAACGGTACTTTCCGTGGTTTCCAACTTGCAATGGTGGCTGGAAAAGCGAGCTTAGAGTATTTCCTTGAAAATGACATGGAAAACGAAACAGTTCGTAAAGGTAAAATTGTTGAGGATTATATAAAGAAAAATATTCTTCCATTAAGCAATAAACTCAGCTATCGTGGTATGGGATTAGTTTGGGGTATTGATATGGGTGAATTTGAGCCTGGTATTGCCAAACTTGTAAGTGCAAAGTGTTTTGAGCATGGTTTAATCATTGAACTAGCAGGTAGAGAAGATGCTGTTGTGAAGATTATGCCTCCACTTACTATTGAAGATGATCACCTAATGAAAGGCTTAGATGCCATTAAAGACAGTCTAGTTGAGTTAAAATCAAAACTAGTTTAAAATTTAACACTAATGTAAAAGTTTCTCCTAAATCAGCCTAATAATATTTTGAGCTTAGAGTTGACTTGGAGTGACGAAAATACTTAAAAGGTCTGTTCCTGTTTTTTACAGGAACAGACCTTTTAAAGTTCAAATAAGACTTCCTACCACTCACATATTGTCCCTCCTAGTATTATTATTCTGTAAAATCCATTTGAAAACTTTTTATATAAACCTCCAAAATCAATTTAATGTAGTATAATACTTTAAAGACACACTTTTTTAATTTATTGTTGAATAAATATTCATGTATATATTATATTTTCAAATAAATAGGAGGAAGATAATACTATGTCTATCCATGCTTATCGTGTATTCGAAGTGGTTTCAGAAGAAAAGAGCTTTGCTAAATCTGCTGCTTTATTGAATCTCACACCATCTGCAGTAAGTCATACCATCGCAAAGCTTGAATCTGAATTTGATATTCAACTCTTTGTCCGAAATCGTAAAGGTGTTGAGCTCACAGATAATGGGGCTCGCCTCTTGTCACATGTTAAGACAATCCAACGCAATTATGAACTTCTTAGACAAGAAGTTGCACAAATTCATGGTTTGGTTTGCGGCAAAGTGCGTCTTGGTTGTTTTGACAGTATTATTCTTAATTGGTTGTCTCAAATCATAAAGTCTTTTCGTAAGGATTATCCGGATATTGAAATTCAGATTTATCAAGGCGGATACAATGACATTAAATCTTGGATTAACACTAATACGGTTGATTTAGCTTTTGTTGTTAATTCCATTGTGAAAGATAAAGATGTTATTCCCTTACACAAGGATATGCTACTTGTTGCAACACCAAAGGATTTTAAACCAATTAATGGAGATTATATAACAATTCCTGAAATTAGAAATGTAAACTATATTATGCAAAGAGACGGTTATAATGCAGAAACTCTTGACTTTTTTCAAAAACATAACATAAATTTTACATCCTCAATCAGTGTGGAAAGTGATGAGTCAACTGTTGCTTTAGTAGAAGCTGGGTTCGGTTTCTCTATCATTTCAAATATGGTCTACAGAAATCATACATATGATGTAAACGTTTATCCTCTAGCGCCTCCTGAATATCGAACAATTGGCCTTGTAACAGTCAACCCAGGAAGGGTTGCACCCGCAACAAAAAAAATGCGCCAACATATACTGAATTATTTTGAAGAAAACAATCTATTAAATTTATAAAATAGTTGCATCTTTTAGGGAAAATGCGTCGTACCGACGCAGGTTGAGGATAAGGTTAAAACATGAAAACACAGATCCTTCGTATACACTCAGGATGATAGAGAGAGAAGAAAAGCCCCCAAAAATGTCATCCTGAG